>Ga0316201_10001602_pt1 | contig 15400 bp, 19 predicted proteins | sample CS6wburrow_MG_FD_204516 | JGI IMG/M metagenome (GOLD analysis project Ga0316201, IMG submission 204516) | Coastal sediment microbial communities from Delaware Bay, Delaware, United States - CS-6 worm burrow | ecosystem: Environmental > Aquatic > Marine > Coastal > Sediment | place: USA... | reverse complement strand
AAAAGGGCAGAATTGTAGAACACAGCGGTGCTGCAAATATATTAGGCCCTCTACTTGAAGCAGGTGCAATAAAAATAGTGTCAAGAGATTAATTGGGTCTCAACTTATAAATAACATATTCGTTCTCCAAAATATATTATGTGTTTAATGAGACTTCAGATTTATTCCGAGGACTCTCCAAAATTCGTGTGCATTCGTGCAATTCGTGGCTGAAAAAACAAGTGAAACAAAGCACCACGTTTGCATTGGATTTAATGCCAAGCAAGAATTTCCAAACCGGATGATGGGGTAAAAGTGAAGTATACCCAAAATCATGAGCAAAACACTTGCGTAACCGAATAGTTACATCTATATTTGTAACCAATCAGTTACGTATTGAAATGAGAAGAGATGTTTTCCAGGCCATAGCCGATCCAGTCAGAAGAGATATTATAGAACTGCTGGCAGAAGAGTCGCTCACAATCAATTCAGTTGCAGAAAAATTTGATATCAGCCGGCCAGCTATTTCAAAACATATCAAAATATTAAGAGAATGCGGATTGATCAATATTCACAAAAAAGGCAGATTACATTATTGTGAAATTCGGCCGAAAACGCTGATTCCCGTTTCAGAATGGGTTGAACAATATCGCAAACTGTGGGAGGATAAACTGGACTCTTTTGAAAACTATTTATTTACATTACAATCAAAAAACAAAACGGATGAGTAAATCCAACGATGCCGCCAATCGCACATTGACACTAAAAAAGACCTTAAACGCGCCCATTCATCTTGTTTGGGAAGCGTGGACCAAACCGGAACACATCGCCAATTGGTGGGGACCAAAAGGAATGAAAACAAAGGTTATCGAACATAATTTTAGTGTCGGTGGTCGTTGGAAATATACCATGGAAATGCCGGAGGGAAACGAATTCATTTCCGAAGGTATCTATTCTGTTATTGAAGAATTCGAAAAAATCTATTCCTCGGCCGACTTCAAACCAATCACAGAAGGCGTCGAGATACAAGCGAATTTTGAAGGAAATGGTGATCAAACAAACTTTTCTTTTAGTGTCGTACATCCAACAGAAGAATATTGCAGACAGCAGGAAAAAATGGGCTTCATGAATGGTTGGGGTTCTGTATTTGACAGACTAGGTGAGTTCGTTCAGCCGAAATAGAAAGGTCGTGTTGACTGGCATTAAAAAAGGTAACAATTTGAATGGAAAAGAAAAGATATTCTGATATTGACGATTACATTTCTGACTTCCCTGAAGATGTGACTAAAAAGCTAATTCAAATGCGATCTTGTATTCAAGAAGTTGCACCAAACACGCAGGAAACAATCAGCTACAATTTGCCGGCATTTAATCAAAAGAAAGTGTTTGTATATTTTGCTGCATTCAAAAATCACATTGGACTCTAGGCGTTGCCAAGCGGAAACCAGGCCTTCCAAAAAGAATTGTCAAAATTCTCAACAGGTAAAGGTTCAATTCAATTTCCATTAAATGAGGCCTTGCCCTTAAAGCTGATAAAAAAAATCGTGCAGTTCAGGGTACAAGAGATAGAAGGAGCTCAACCAAAAAATATTCCATGAACACAACAGCAAAATTCGTCTGCATTCTTTGTGTGACCCTGTTTACTTTTAGCTCCTGTACTGAGGATCTTGTAAGTCATTTTCCTTCAGAAGTGAAAGTAAATTCACTAATGAATGAGGCAATGAAAAAAAGTGACTTGCCAGCTGTAGTTGCAATAGCAGTCAATAAAAAAGGAGAAAAGATTGTGTATACACATGGTCCAGAAGTATGGTCAGAAACAAATGAATAGGTTCTTCTCGTTCTAATCCATACCGGACTCCCATTCTGAGGATTCAACGACAACCCATTTCGTTTCCTTTAAAGTAGATTGAAATTCCTGCATTTTAGATGCAATGGCCGGGCTTCTCAATCCATACAATTCATTACACCGCTTGTCCCAGGCCATAGCCTCCCATTTGGTCAATAAAATGGCATAATCCACGTAGATTGGATTCCCGAGATCGATTTGCCTGTCACCATATTTGTCAAAAAATCCTCTCCTGTCCCACCACAAAGGAAAATCCACAACCTGACCTGGCTGATGAAAATTGCAAAGATGAATTCTTTCTGTTCGAGCTGGCATAATATCAGAAAAGTAAAATGTAAATTACGAAATAAGTAAATAAATAGATGAGCTTCTTAAATGCAGAATGGAGAAAACTAGCGATCGCAAACTATTGCGTTGATCCGGATATCCTTTCACCTTTTGTGCCTCATGGAACGGAACTTGATCTATGGAACGGAAAATGCTACGTGAGTCTCGTCGGCTTCATGTTTCTTAATACCAAATTGCTTGGAGTTAAAATCCCTTTTCACACCAATTTTGAAGAAGTGAATTTGCGCTTTTATGTCAAAAGACAAGCTCAAAATTCCTGGAAAAGAGGCGTCGTGTTTATCAAAGAAATTGTCCCCAAAAGAGCATTAACTTTTGTTGCAAATACCATTTATCGCGAGCATTATGAAACCTTGCCAATGAAACATCAATGGCTGGAAACAGGCGAAACCAGGACCGTTGCATACCAATGGAAAAAGAAAAATAAGTGGCACACATTCAAAATTGAGGCTGAATTAGAGCCAGGTGAAATTGCAATAAACAGTGAAACAGAATTTATCACTGAGCACTACTGGGGATATGCAAGGGTGAATGACCTAAAAACCAATGAGTATGAGGTAACCCACCCCAAATGGCAAGCATATCCTGTACTGAACGTTGAGATAGATGTTGACTTTGGCGCGGTGTATGGGGACAGGTTTGCCTTTTTAAACCAGGAAAAACCAGTTTCTGTGATGCTTGCCGAAGGTTCAGGTATATCAGTAGAAAAAAAGAGGGCATTATAAGAGCGACTTTTACCTTTATTTTGGATATGATGCCTTGGCTTATCCTAAAGCGGAAGGAAAGATGGTTGAAAATCATGGTGTTTTTCACACCGTATGGAGGTGAAAACCAAGTGGTATCTGGAGATTTGTCTGGGATAAAAACTAAAAATGTGTTCTATTAACCGCAAATCATAATCAAAAAACAATTCGATTGAAAATACAGGAATATAAAATTCCGATTATCGCATCCATTATAGCAATTGCCATCACAGCCACTATGGATTTTACAGGGTATTTCAATTTTAGCGCCCTGCCACTTTTCGCAATCTCCCTGGTCTTTCGCGTCTTCCAACGTTTGTTCCAGTGTTATAAAACCATAAAGTAGCCCTGCCTGATCTTTTCCAGTGATTGTGATACGCTTACTTGTTATATCAAGCATATACCCTTCAGGTTTGACATCAATATTCGCATCCAGGCTTATGACTACCTGATCCTGTAAGGGCGATTCTGCTTTGCGTATATATTTTAGCTATGCTCCTGTAACCGGAGGTTCTGTTCCTTCTTTTGGAAAGTAATACTGAATATCATCCGCACCCAAAATGCTGATTCCCGAAATTTCAAATTGCTGGGGAGAGGGTAGAGTCTTAAATTCCCCTGTTTTTTCTGTTGTTGATTGGAAGCCAACCAGGATGATAAAACAACCAAATACTAAATATCTGAGTATTCTACCCTGCGCGGAGAAATCAGTGATCCTCTTTGAAGATTGCATAGCTTCTATTTTGGTTTAAGCAGCAATTTACCACTTTGCAATCTGGTAAAACGAAACAGATAAAATTTGGTATCCATAGATTTGGTATCCATAGACAAAAGCATAAATTTCACTCTCAACCTTTCAATCTCAGCTTTATAAGAAAGTTACAGTGACGGACATCTCTTCATTTTGTATGCCATTGTTTGTAAACTCTACACCATTTTCGAGGTCAGTGTACGTTTCTCCAACATCCAGGGCAATCAAAAACCGCGTGATCTCACCAATTTCCCCTACCCACGTATGTATATTGAGTTTATTGACAACATTGAGTGATAACCCTTCATCAAATGGTCCCATCGGTGCCCTGTAAGACAAATAATACTGTTCCGGACGATTAAAATTAATCATACCAACATCTACTGTGAGTATTTGTTTGTTATTTGTCTTATCTATCTCAAGCGGTACAATTGAAAATGTTCCAGAACTATTCACCGATTTGATATTCTTGTTTCCAACCCATCCTTTCCCCATACGGTGCAGTGCATTTATCTCACGATGGACGACGCCCATCACACAGCTCTGGTCTCCATAATACGACATAGATCCATCTTCAAGCCATTTGCCTGAGTGATGAAATCCAAGACAATGCCCCAGTTCGTGCGCACTGACAACCGGCCATGTACAATATGCATTATGAAAGCTATTTCCGTTTATTGTTGCGACACCTCCATAGCTGCAAAGTGGAGCTGTTACATACATGATATAATCGTAAGAATTCAATGAGAAACCTTGGGTGGTCAACATTGGATTCACACTGCTCCTCAAACTTCCGAGACTACATGTGATACTCGTTATGTTTACATCTACCGTCGTTACACTTCCAATCGTAAACTTCCCTCTTGAAGACTCAGTATATAGGTTGGCTGTAGATAGGGGGTTGTTTGCTCCAATGAGTTGCTCTTCCATCTCTACAGCAGTACAGTTTGGTGTTGAAGCTGTGTCACTTACCATAACCATTAATAGGCTGGCAGGGCCACCTCCATTTCCGCCATTGCCTCCATTCCCATTTCCCGGAGCGCGTGTATTGATATCTTCTGCTTCCGTATATTCAAGCGCTATTGGTACTAATACATTCTCGTGAAATTCCGCTTCCAATCGAACGGACATTCCTGATTTTGAAATATATTTTTCTATTTGGGAGTCATCAATTTTGACCGGATATATCTTATCTGTGCCTTTTTCTTCAAAAATGACCTCATAGTTCCAATCTGACCAATGTCCATCCAGGATGTTATCCTGAATCGCAACATACATTTTCCCTTCCAGCAGTTTTTCCTGCTGTTTTGAAATATCCTGAATGTCTGCATCTTTTGTACATGAGTAAATAGAAAACATGAACGCTGAAATGACAAGTGTGAAAAATGTAAGTTTTCTCATGATAGTTGTTTTGCTGTAGCAATGACTTTGGAGCCATAATACTGATGAATAATCTGGTTTTATACACTGCAAAAGAATCTGATTAGAAAAGAATCGCTTACTTCTTTTCTTTATCAGCGATTTTGCATCCTAATGATAATCCATCAAAGTGAAATAACCATCATGGTAAACCCGCACTCTTCTTGGCGATTTTTCCTTCAGTACCTACAATAGATAACAAACACCTGGAATCTGTGAAGAAAAATCTGCGCTAACGAGATATGGATTTTGATTCTGTGACCACATTGATTTTTCAGCATTTTCATGTGAGGAGGCATTGTTATTCTGATACTGCCAGACTATAGCAGTTTCGTACATTTCCTATTTGGTTTCAATGAATACTTAATGCCTTAAAACATACGAAGTCATTTAAGAGGCCGTCATTCGATTACTCCTCGTTCGGTTTTAATTGTTGTGTCAATAAATCTAATATGCTATCAAGCTCCTGGGGGTTTCCTAATCCAAAGTGAATATTAAACAAATCACTTGTAAGAAGAGAAATAGTTTAAATTAGGGCTCGAAATGATCCTCCAAATAATCATATATGCGGGATTTGCAGGTGCTACTGTTTTTATCGGTGGACTGTTGGCCAATTACTTTAATCACCATATTGAGGAAAGTCCGGTAAAATATCAAATTACTCACTCCTTGATGTCATTCGGCTCAGGGATTATTCTTTCTGCTTTAGCTTTGGTATTAGTTCCGGAAGGAATGGAAAAACTTGAATTACTCCCACTGATCCTTTCATTTTTAGGAGGAGCCATTATCTTCTTTTTTATAGACCGGTATCTAGCCAGGAAAGCAGGGCAAGCAGCTACTCTTTTAGCCATGCTCATGGACTTTATTCCTGAATCTATCGCCCTTGGAGCCATTTTTGCACTTGACCCAAAAAACGCCATCTTGCTGGCAATCTTTATCGGGATTCAAAATCTTCCGGAAGCATTTAATTCATTCAGGGATTTGATCCTGAGTGGTACAACAATAAAAAAGACGCTTATCATTTTTTTCTTTTTAAGTTTTCTTGGTGTAGCCAGCGCACTAGGTGGGCATTTTTTGCTTCGTGACTTTCCAAAAATTACGGCTCTTTTAATGATCTTTTCCAGTGGTGGAATTTTATACTTACTGATTCAGGATATTATTCCTGAAAGTAAATTAGAACACTCTTATATTACCTCTTTAGGAGCAACGCTTGGTTTTCTAGTTGGCATGATCGGGGAAAAATTGATATAAATGAGTTGATTGCAGGTTCAACCTGATAGATGATCTGTCTTTGAAAAACGAACACAAATTTGAATGAAAAGAATGAACAACAACCCACTCATCATTGATCTACATTGTGATTTACTTTCTTATTTAGAAACCGTACCTAACGCCGATTTATTTAATAAGGAAGAGATCGGTTGTTCTTTGCCCTTTTTGATTGAAGGAAATGCCGGACTCCAGGTGATGGCCATATTCACTTCTACGGGAAAAGGAACCAAACAATCCCATTCTATTCTATAAAGGGTTAAAAAATTAGGGAATCAAATGATATTTTACAGGATCAAATCATCATGAAAATGAAATCAATTGCCACATCCATTTATTTATGCATTCTGTTTTTGATATTGACCGTTCCCCAGGCTGGTTGCCAAAATACCGGACAAGAAGACACTACAAAGACCAAACTGATGACTGCAGGCATGGAAATCATGACATCGGCAAATACCTGTGGGCTCATTACCATAGACGAGGAGGGCCTTTCCAGGGTACGCACAATGGACCCATTCCCTCCCGAGAATGATTTTACTGTCTGGTTTGGCACGAATTCTATGAGCCGGAAAGTAGAAGAAATCAAAAAGAATAATCGTGTTACGCTATACTATACCGATCCCGATGATTCCGGCTATGTAACGATCCATGGGACCGCTCAACTCATTGACGATCCAATAGAAAAAGAACAGCGGTGGAAAAAAGAATGGGAGGCCTTTTATCCCGACAAAACAAATGGATATCTGTTGATCAAAGTTTCACCCATATGGATGGAAGTGTTAAGCCCACCCAGGGGGATCTTTGGTGATGACAAAACGTGGTTGCCGCCCAGGGTTGTCTTCGATAAGTAACATTATAATTTCGCTGTAATCGGTTGTATTGTGCTTTTATATTTATTAGGTTACTTTCTGTTCATATGGATATGCAGAATATGCAACTTGATTTCTGCACTTTTATGAAAGAGTAGATAAAAATTCTTCTGCTGTGGATAAGTGCTTATCCAGTTTGGAGGCATCCATTCGATCGAGTGTACCAAGGAGCAAACCCAACCGAGGGTTACTCGAAAAAAAATCGCGGTGCACATGCAAAAAACGCCAAAAGAGACCATCCCAGGTTTCCTGCCATGCTCCGTTATTATAGTTACTCATTTTACGGATATAATTACTACCGCTGATATATGGTTTTGTGGCCATCAAACCTCCATCAGCAAACTGGCTCATACCATATACGTTTGGCACCATTACCCAATCAAAGGCATCGATAAATAATTCCATAAACCATCGGTAAACTTCGTCAGGATCAAATTCGCAAAGGAGCATAAAGTTTCCCAGGATCATTAATCTTTCAATATGATGGCAATATCCCATTCTCAAAACACTTTGGATCGTTTGATCGACCGGTTCAATTCCTGTTGTGCCATCGTAAAACGAAGCAGGAATCTTTCGATTAAAACCCCAAAAGTTTTTTGTTCTTTGCTCAACACCCTTTACTTCATACATGCCTCTGATGAATTCCCTCCATCCAATGATTTGCCGAATAAAGCCTTCGACACTATTGATCCGGGTGTTCTTTTGCTCAGCAAATTTCAGTGTAGCTTCTATCACTTCCTGTGGGCGAATCAATCCCACATTGAGCATGGGCGTCAGGACACTGTGATTTAAAAAAGGAGCATTCTTGACGATTGCATCTTCATATGGGCCAAATTCATCAAAACGGTTTATCAAGAATTGCTTGAGCCATTCCTTTGAAGAAGCATGGTCAATGGGCCAAGTCGGCGCATTTTCAAGCGTTCCCGGATGATCCTCAAAGTGTTCCTTTACATACTGAAACGCTTCCCGGTGATAGGTTGATTTTTCGGGAAAAGTGATTTTAGGCGGTGATTTTTGTTTAGGATACCTCTTCCTGTTTTCCTGGTCAAAGCTCCATTTACCCCCTACCGGTTGTTCCTGTTCATCTAATAATATTTTTCGCTTTTTGCGTTCATTTTTATAGAATGCTGATTGATGAAATTTCTTTTTTGTCGGTTTAAAAAATATTGATAGGTCATCTTTTGTATTCAGGAATAGCAGGTTTTCATGCATTTCAAGTTCAATTCCGCTTTCATAAGTAGCTTCTTTGATTCGTTTGCCAAGCCAATGATCTGTCGGGTCGATACAATAGATTTTATTGACCCCATCCTGATCTAGTTTTTTAATCAGTTCCCTGATATCTGATTCTTTTGCATGAGACTCTATATATGTGCAATCAATCGATAAGTGTTTTAAATAATCTGCATATTTTTTCATTGAGGCACGGTGAAACGCAATTTTCTGTTGGTGGAATTTGTAATGCCGGAAAAAAAGAAACTCTTCAACGAGTATGACGGGATGCCCGTTTTCGATCATTGGGGAAGACTCAAAAAGTTGGTGGGGAAAGATCAGGTTGATTTCTTTCATTCATTCCGTTTTATATTTCTCTTACGCTTTTTCTTGCCATCACTCCCTCCCGGTCAATGGTTGTTTTTTTTCAAGGTAATCGAGTAATAGCTATGTTGTTAACCACTCCTTTGCCGTTTTTGTTTTCAAGGTTATCAGAAAAGGCATTTCACGGGATTTATCCATAATTCATATACAGGCACCAAACCCAGTTTGCAACGAACGAGTAAAGTCAATCGAATGCCAGGCCTTCAGGGGCAGTCAGTATTTAAAGGTTCTACTTCAAATACCCAGGACTCACTCCATTGGGTCCAGGTATCATCCACAAAAGACCTCACTTTCCATTTCCAGTCTAAGAGATGAATGTCTGCCACATAATATCCCTCCATAATTGTGTCATACTGGGCTTCCATAATTCGGATATCAATCAACGGATTCAGTGCATTCTCGCTCTTTACGTATAAGTGATACTGAGTTGCATCAAGGCAATCCTCCCATTGAAATTTCCACTCGAGCGGATTTATTTGATTTTTGCATCCATTATCCATGGTTGCCTGATCTTCAGGCATTTCGAGTTTCGGTGGCTCACATGCTAAACAGCCTTCATTTATGCGCCCATCACAATTATTATCAATGGCATCTACGCAGAGCTCATCAGCTCCCGGGTAAACACGTCGATCATGATCATCACAATCATCCTGGCTTCCGGAACATGCACCAAAGGCTGTATAACCATCTTTATCAACATCCAATCGGTAATCACCATGAGCCAGGTGGGCAGCAAGTTCTTTTTGATTAACTTCAAGCGGGACGAAAGAACCATCTTCATTCTTATGACAAACCATCACATAATAATTATAGCCGGAAATACCTGATAAATCAATACCTGGAAAGAATGCACCATCATCACAACCGAAGTAAAGAATGCTTAATGTGATGTACAAAATTGGCTTTTTCATAATATTATCTTTAAGTATGATAAAGATGTGGTCAGTTGAGACTACTTGAATAGTATGCATGTAACAGAATAGAAGAGGTTTGTAACAGGATAAGATCATTTGGAAACCGTCCAAACCTTTTCTAATTTTAAACGGCAACTTCCCTAGTAGTCAATATGAATTTAAATCCAGCAACAGTGGAATCTTTTCCCACGCTTTATACAACCAGGTTAAAACTGAGAAAACTTGAGCAGTCCGATTTGCCACTGATCGTACTGTATGCCAACAACAAAAAAATAGCGGACAATGTGTTAAGCTTCCCACATCCTTACCAACAAAAAGACGCGCTCGATTGGATGGCTTCAACATATAAGGGGTTCGAAGAAAAGCAAAAGTTCGTGTTTGCGATTGCGATAAAGGAGACAAATGCTTTTGTAGGTGCAATTGGATTGAATCTGGACATGACAAACAATAAAGCCGAACTTGGCTATTGGATCGGCGAGCCTCACTGGAGCAAAGGCCTTGCTACAGAGGCCATCGGGGCCGTTTTACAATATGGTTTTATATCCCTCGAACTGCATAAAATTTACGCAACTCACTTTACGGATAATCCGGCTTCTGGAAAAGTGATGACAAAAAATGGTATGATCCGGGAAGGTCACCTTAAAGACCACTACAAAAAGGGAGTGGTCTATAAAAGTGTGATCCAATACAGGTTGACAAAAGAGGAGTTTGGGCACCTGGGATAAATGAGGAAGTTATACGAATGGAAAATCAACTAAAATCGACAGCAGTACCAATACTCGTTTCGATTGCAATGGTGATTGCATTCTGGATTGTTTCTTTGACCATTTCTTCAGTCATCCTGTTCATTCCAGTAGTGATTCTTTCCTTTGTCATTTATAGATTTACATTTTTTAACACCTGCTCTCGTTCTGATGAATTATTACCCCTATACCTGGTTGCTGTTGGAGTTCAAATGATCCACTTTGCAGAAGAATATCTGACAGGATTTACAACGGCGCTTCCGGCATTGATCGGGGCAAAACCATACCCACTCGGTTACTGGCTGGCTTTCAATATGGTGGCCTATTTTATTTTTATACTCGGAGGTATTGTCATATTTCAGAAAATGAAAGAGCTGATGATGATTCCCATATTCTTTATCCTGGCTGGTGTTGTTTTAAATGGAATTGGGCATGTCCTCTTGTCGCTCTATGTTGGAGGCTATTTCCCTGGGTTGTATACAGCGCTGATCTATTTAGTATTAGGACCATTGCTTATGAAAAAGCTATTTGTTTTGTCCAGGGTGCATTAAATACTTGTTTTCAAATTCGAAAAGATCTTTACCCCTTTGGTCTCTCATATATTGGCTCCGTATCAACGTGTTTAATCATAGGCAGGGTGATACATCAATCGATTAAGTCACCTGATACAACGCTCTTTGATCAATCACTCTTTGCAATTTTCCTCCTTCACTTCGTGGAATGCTACCAAATGGCTTCAGGATGATCTTCGCAGAAAGCCCGATTGTATTTTTAATGGCGCGTGCCAGTTCTTTTTGCAAAAATTCGTTATTTGTGCTGACGCCTGCCTCTACTTCAACCCGAACAGTGAGCTGATCCAACGTACCGTCGCGCGTGACAATAAGTTGATAGTTTGGTAATAGTTGTTCGAACTGTTCAATCACCTCTTCCACTTGTGTGTGAAAGAGATTCACACCGCGAATGATGAGCATATCATCAGCCCGTCCTTTGATGGTAGCCATCTTTATATGTGTCCGTTTTGCATTTGGATCATAGTTGATAGAACAAATATCATTTGTCCAGTAGCGCAATAACGGGAATGCTTCTTTTGTCAATGTCGTAAAAACAAGCACACCTTCTTCGCCATATGGTAATGGTTGGCCGGTTTCACGATCTACAACTTCAGGGTAGAAATGATCTTCCCAGATATAACTACCGGTTCCTTTTTCTTCAAAATCTTCCTGGGAAACACCAGGCCCCATGATTTCACTCAAGCCATAAATATTCGTTGCGGTCACATGCAATCCTTCTTCCACTTGTTTTCGGATGGCTTCTGTCCAGGGTTCAGCACCAAGCACTGCGTATTTCAAGTTTAGCCTTGATGTATCAATCCCTCGTTTTGCAAATTGCTCAGCAAGTGTTTGTGCATATGATGGTGTGCAGCAAATCACATCCGGGGCAAAGTCCTGAAGCAAGGTTAATTGCCTCTCTGTCATCCCTCCGGAAACAGGAATCACTGCCATCCCTAGCCTGGTGCCTCCACCATGCAGTCCAAGCCCCCCGGTAAATAACCCATACCCATATGCATTATGCAGTTTCATACCTGGGCGGGCACCAGCACACATCAGCGACCTTGCGACCACCTCATCAAAGACATCCAGATCTTTTTTTGTGTACCCAACAACGGTGGGTTTTCCGGTTGTTCCGCTAGAAGCATGAATACGAGCCACCTGGTCCATTGGAACAGCAAACATATCGAATGGATAATTATCCCGAAGATCAGCTTTCCGGGTAAATGGCAACCGGTGCAACTCTTCCACTCCCTTGATGTCTTCAGGCAAAACGCCTCTCACATCAAATGCTTCTTTATAAAACGGGACATGCTGATATATCCGCTCGAGCATTTTTTGTAAACGTTCGTTTTGAAGTGCTCTCAAAGCGTCCAGGGGCATCGTTTCGATCTGTTGATTATACATGCTATGTGCAAAGTTTATTCGTTCACGAAATTATCGAATAAAGGCAACAAAATGGGGGGAAGGCCATTGATTATAGTCATGTATTGAGAACACGCAAGTCATTGGTAGGGACAGTAATTAAAAAACCTTAAATGACCTTACATTCCTTATATGGTTCAATTTTTAAACCATATGAGGCATATAAGGAACATATAAGATCGGCTATCTCAACCCATAATTATACGCAGACTTTTCTTCATTCCGGTCGGTCGCAGGAGGAGGAGTCGGGGACAAGTCACAGATACGCTGATATAGCTCATCCGTCATGTCTACTTTGTTCGAGTCGAGAGAAGCCTTAAGTTGTTCCGGGTTTCTGGCACCGATGATCGGCGCAGTGATCGCTGGATGTGCACCAACCCATGCAACAGCGAGAGAAACTGGGTGGTGCCCGAGTTCATTTGCTAGTTCAGTAAATTGCTCTGCTGTTTCATACATCCAATCAGCTGCATAGCGGATACCGTACATTTTATTTTCAACAAGCCGGCCCTTTTCAGGGGTTTTGCTCTTCCCGTATTTACCGCTTAGCAATCCTCCGCCAACAGGGCTGTAAGGAATGACAGCGATCTGTTCTGACTGAGCCATCGGCAATAACTCAACCTCCGCTTGCCGTTTGACGAGGTTGTACATCGGTTGAATGCATTCAAATCGGGCCCATCCCTGTTGAGCAGATATACCCAACGCTTTCGCTACCTGCCAGGCAGCAAAATTACTTGCACCTATGTAAAGCACTTTGCCCTGACGGACCAAATCATTCAATGCGCTGAGGGTTTCTTCAATCGGCGTTTTATCATCAAACCGGTGGATAAAATACAGGTCAATATAGTCTGTCTGTAATCGTCTTAAACTGCCTTCCACCGCACGGACGATATGATACCGGGAGGCTCCCATCGCATTCACATCTTTGTTCATCTGGAAATACACTTTGGATGTGATGACCACCTCATCCCGGCATTTTTCTTCTTTAATGATTTTTCCGAGAACTTCTTCGGAAATTCCCTTTTCATATACATCAGCACAATCGAAAAAATTGATGCCTGCAGCGCGACACTGATTGAACATTTCTCGGGAAATTGCTTCGTTCGCGACACCACCAAATGACATTGTGCCGAAACAAAGTGGCGAAACCATGACGCCCGTTTTTCCTAGTAAATTGTATTGCATTTCGTTTAGTTTTAGGTAAACGAATATAAGGTATCTAAATTCCATTTTGAGCAGATCGTGCTCATTTGAAGATGTGATTTTTGTACATTGTCTGGTGCAAATATCTGTTGTCACATTGCTGTAGAAAATGATCGCTTCCAGTTCGAAAGCTCAGGTAGTGGAAATATCCCTAAATTTCGATATGGCTGTATCTTCAAGCGTAATACTTGTATGGATTATCTGATATATCAAATACTATATTTACTGATGTGAACGGCAACCCCCTTCCTGACCTACAACACAACAACCGGGCTTTTCAACTGAGCATAGAATATATGCTTGATCGTGATGAATCGTTTCCATTCTATTGATCCTGTTTTACAATCACCCATTTTGAATGCAGTTCTGTTTTAAATAAAAACCTATTTTGCCGCAAAAATCATGTAAATGCCATCGAATACACTGAAAGAAAATGTCCGAGAGCTTAGCAAACGGCTATATGCCGCTTCCAAGTCAGTCCGGATACTGCGCAATATCAATTGGCCTATCGAAGCGCGAGAAACCTTTTTTAAGAACAACTGTACTCAGATTCCAAAAGTATCCTATGCTACATTCGATCCATCTGAAACACTTGAGAGGGTAAATCATGCTAAAAAATTGCTTCCTGAGTGTGGCCACTTTGCTGATTGGGGAAACAGAATCGCGCATAAGCTGGAACAAGGTGCTTACCTGCTTCAGTCACTTGGCACTCCTGCATTTTTTACACATTCCAGGGAATTATATGGCGCGCCAATGGATATCCTGCCCGATGGAAAAAACTCAGCAATGAAGTTTGCGCGCCACTTTGAAAAGATGTACGACCATATTGATGACCTGGACCTTGATCTTTCAAACCATCGGAACATTCAGCCCTCCGTTGTCCATGATAAAATGAAAGTGGCGGTTCAGAATATGTTTGGAGAAGATGCTCCAAAAATACAGATAGAGGAACAGGTCTCTTCAAATGTGATAGCCGGAAGGCGCAGGATTAGAATCAGAAGCTCTGCCTTGTTTTCTGATTTGGATATCGATCAATTGATACATCATGAAGCATACATCCATGTCGCTACCTCACTCAACGGGTATCATCAGAAAGGTTTGAAAATACTGGCTGCCAGTCATCCGGGGACAACAAAAACACAGGAAGGGTTGGCTGTTTTTTCTGAGTTCATTTCGGGGGCCATTGACCTGGATCGTTTCAGGCGGCTTTCTGATCGTATCCTGGCCGTTCAAATGGCGATAGATGGGGCGAATTTTATGGATGTCTTCAGGTATTACCGGGAAAAGATTGGTGAAGATGAACAGGCGTTTGAAAGCACGCGCCGTGTGTTTCGCGGTGGAGTGATTACCGGTGGTGCTCCTTTTACCAAAGACATTGTCTACCTGGAGGGTTTACTTAGAGTACATAATTTCCTGAGAATTATGGTGAGCGCCGGGCGCGCAGATTTAATGAAATTGTTATTTGTCGGAAAACTTGATCTCAATGATCTCACAGTGCTGAAAGAAATGGAGCGAATGGGACTCTTGAAACCACCCAAATACCTTCCTCCCTGGATGAGTGATATGCGGTTTCTCCTGACTTATCTTTCCTATTCAAACTTCCTGAATACGGTTGACCTGGGAACAGCCAAAGAACATTATTTGGATCTGTTGAAATAGTACTCGGTTACTCATTCAAGGCCCCATCATTGTCTTTATTCATTGAAAAAGTCTTTGGCGCCATTTAGGTTGTTCGTGTTTCCTCATTCTCCGGGAA
>Ga0316201_10001601_pt1 | contig 15400 bp, 17 predicted proteins | sample CS6wburrow_MG_FD_204516 | JGI IMG/M metagenome (GOLD analysis project Ga0316201, IMG submission 204516) | Coastal sediment microbial communities from Delaware Bay, Delaware, United States - CS-6 worm burrow | ecosystem: Environmental > Aquatic > Marine > Coastal > Sediment | place: USA... | reverse complement strand
CAGTCGGGCTTGGGTTCTGCCGCAGCGACAACAATCAGATAGTCGAGATTTGCTGCGAGAATTTCGATCTGGCCGCGCATGTTGGGTCGTGTCAGTTCATTGCGGCGTTCCGCAATACCGGTTATTAGCCAGTCCTCTTCGTTTTCAATCGGCTGCACGTCGACCTGGTCGCCACATACGGGCTTGATACGCTTGCCCTTGATGCGCGCCTGAACTTCGCGTCCGTCCGCGAGCGCGAGGCGCATGCGTCGGCTGTACGTGGCTATGACCGTGGCGTGATTCATGGCGGAAGTATAGACTGCGTGAACCATGACCACACCCGCTAACGATCGCACAAGTAACCTGATCTGGATCGACCTCGAAATGACGGGGTTGTGCACGATTAACGATACGATCATAGAGATCGCAACGATTGTGACGGACAAGTACCTTAATGAGCTTGCCGAAGGGCCGGTATTCGCGATTCGTCAGTCGCAGGAAACGATGGAAGGTATGGACGAGTGGAATACCCGCCAGCACGGCAAATCGGGACTGACTGCGCGCGTCCTTGAAAGCGAGGTCGATGCTGCCGAAGCAGAAGCCGCGACACTTGCTTTCCTGCAGAATTGGGTTGCTGCGGGCGCTTCACCGATGTGTGGCAACAGCATCTGTCAGGACCGCCGTTTTCTCTCTCGGGAGATGCCCGAGCTCGAGGCCTTTTTTCACTATCGCAACCTCGATGTGAGCACGCTCAAGATACTGGCCCAGCAATGGGCGCCCGGCGTCGCTAAAGGATTTGTCAAAGAGTCGGCACACCTGGCGCTGTCTGACATTCGCGATTCAATCGAGGAGCTAAGCTGGTACCGCGACAATCTGCTCGCAGCAGAGGTTCTCGAAATTCCCGGTGACAATGACTGAGCGGCCGCACGCCGAGTACGCGGCGCGTAACGCGACACCCATACTCGAAATACTGGAGCGCGAATTTGGTAGCGCTTCCCGCGTTCTCGAGATCGGTTCGGGAACAGGACAGCATGCGGTTGCTTTCGCTGCGGCGATGGATCACCTGCACTGGCAGACGAGTGATCTCGACGAGAATCACACGGGTATCCGGGCATGGATTGATGGCTCCGGCATCGAAAACATAGCGCCGCCACTGTCCATGGATGTACGTGAGGCCTGTGTGGAAAACGGCGCCTACGATGCTGTGTTTTCAGCAAATACCGCACATATCATGGGCATCGATGCCGTTGAGAAAATGTTCTCGCTGGTTGGTGAAGCCCTGCGACCCGGTGGCGTGTTTTGTCTCTACGGGCCGTTCCGCCAAGGCGGTGAACTCAACTCGCAAAGCAATGCGGTCTTCGACGCCAACCTGCGGCAGCGCGATTCCGTCATGGGCATTCGGGATATCGAGAAACTCGACGAGTTTGCAGTAGCGGCTGGTTTACAGCGCGTACGGTTTTACGCGTTACCCTCGAACAACAACGTTGCGGTCTGGATCCTGGGAGATGAATCATGACAACACACTCCGGCGGTTGCCATTGTGGGCGGGTCCGGTTCGAAGTTGATGCGCCGGCGATAATTGAGGCCACGGACTGCAATTGCAGCATCTGTCGCATGTCGGGTCATCTCCATCTGCACGTGTCCAAAAAAGACTTTAGACTGCTACAGGGTGAGGACGCACTGACGACCTACACATTTAACACGGGTGTGGCGCAGCACTATTTCTGCAGGGTTTGTGGCGTGAAGTCGTTTTATATCCCGCGTTCGCATCCGCATGGCGTCAGTGTCAACGTTCATTGCCTGGACCCGGATACGGTGGAAAAGGTCAATACCAGCGCGTTCGACGGCAAAAACTGGGAGCAGAACGTGTCCACACTGTCGGCGATAAGCGACTGATTTGGTTCGATATTAGCTGGCAGGATATGATCGCTTGCCTTATAGTTGCCGCATTATGAAAAGACTACTCCATATCACGCTCCTCCTGAGCGCACTGGCAGCGTCCTCCGCCCTGGCACAATCAGCGTGGGTCACAGACCAGTTCGAGATCACGCTGCGGTCCGGTCCCAGCACCAGCAATGCCATCCAGCTCATGGTCAGCAGTGGTACTCGGCTCGAGGTGATCGAACGCGATGCCGACAGCGGTTATACGCACGTGCGCACGCAGGGCGGTACCGAAGGCTGGGTGCTGACGCGCTATCTCATGAACGAGGCGAGTGCGCGCGAACAGCTCGAAAATCTTACGGGACAGCTGACCAATGCGACCTCACGGGGCAGCTCCCTGAACTCGCAGCTCGGTGCCATCAAGGGTCAGTACGATTCGGCGAATCAGCAGATATCGACGCTCGAGCGCGAAAAAGCCAGTGTCGAGAAAGAGCTGGCAGAGATCAAACGCACGGCAGCGAATGTGCTGGCGATTAATGACCAGAACAAATCGCTGATGGACGAGTTGGCCGCCGCACAGATACGTGCGGACACGCTTGAACAGGAAAACCGTGTACTCGCCAGCCAGACGACGCGTTACTGGTTCATGGCTGGTGGTCTGGTTCTGCTGATTGGAATCGCCCTGGGAATCTGGCTGCCGCGCATCCGCTGGCAGCGTCGTTCACGTTACGACCGTTTCTAGCCGTTCCCGTTCTCAGGCGACTGTTTCACCCGCGAGAAACATCCACGTTTCGATGACCGTATCGGGGTTGAGCGACATGCTCTCAATACCCTGATCCAGCAGCCAACGCGCCAGGTCCGCATGATCGGAAGGACCCTGGCCGCAGATGCCGACGTATTTGCCGTGAGCTTTGCAGGCCGAGATCGTCATCGCGAGCAGCGCCTTCACCGCATCGTCTCGCTCATCGAAGGTATCAGCAACAAGTGCCGAATCACGATCCAGGCCCAGTGCCAGCTGCGTCATATCGTTTGAGCCGATCGACATGCCGTCAAAATACTCAAGGTATTGATCCGCGAGCAGGGCATTGGTGGGCAGCTCCGACATCATGATTACCTTGAGGTCATGTTTGCCTCGCTCAAGGCCGTTAACCGCCATCAGGTCGATGACATCTTTTGCCTGTTTCACAGTGCGCACAAACGGAATCATGATTTGTACGTTGGTGAGCCCCATATCCTCGCGCACTCGTCGCAGGGCACGGCATTCAAGCTCAAAGCATGGCTTGAAGCTTTCTGACACGTAACGCGCTGCGCCGCGGAAACCGATCATCGGGTTCTCTTCGTCAGGCTCGTAACGTCTTCCGCCAATCAGGTTAGCGTATTCATTCGACTTGAAATCCGACATGCGCACGATAACGGGCTCCGGCGCGAATGCGGCCGCAATCGTGGCGACACCTTCTGTGAGCTTATCCACGAAGAATTCGACCGGGTCGGGATATCCGGCCATCTGGTCGTCGATTGCGGCCTTCGTGTCCGCGTCCTGCGAGTTGTAGTCGAGCAGTGCCTGCGGGTGCACACCAATCATGCGGTTGATGATGAACTCGAGGCGCGCCAGGCCCACGCCGTGATTCGGAATGCTGGCAAAGTCGAACGCTCGATCCGGATTGCCGACATTCATCATGATTTTTACGGGGAGTTCAGGCAGCGAGTCGAGCTCGATGTTCTTTTCCTCAAAATCCAGGCTGCCTTCGTAAACATACCCTTCGTCGCCCTCGGCACAGCTCACGGTAACCTCGGTGCCATCCTCTATCTTTTCGGTTGCGTCTCCGCATCCGACCACCGCGGGAATGCCGAGCTCGCGCGCGATAATGGCCGCGTGGCAGGTACGTCCGCCACGATTGGTCACGATGGCCGATGCCCGCTTCATTACCGGCTCCCAGTCGGGGTCGGTCATATCTGAAACAAGAACGTCTCCAGGCTGGACGCGATTCATTTCGGCTACGGATCTGATGACCTTGGCGGTGCCGGCGCCGATTTTGTGACCGATGCTGCGGCCCACAATAATGACGGCGCCCGTGTCTTTTAGCGTGAAACGCTGAATCGACCGGCCGCTGCGGCTCTGCACCGTCTCAGGACGTGCCTGGAGAATGTACAGTTTGCCGTCATTGCCATCCTTGCCCCACTCGATATCCATCGGACGGCCGTAATGATTTTCAATGGTCACGGCCATTCTGGCGAGTTCGACAATGTCCTCATCCGAAATGGAGAACCGGAGGCTGTCATTTTCGTCCACATCGACGGTGTCTACCGTCTTGCCCGGCTCGGGATTGTCGCTGTAGACCATCTTGATGGCCTTACTCCCCAGATTTTTGCGCAGAATGGGGTGTTTGCCGGCGGCAAGTGCCGGTTTATAAACGTAAAACTCATCCGGATTTACGGCACCTTGCACGACCGTCTCGCCGAGTCCCCAGGACGAAGTAATGAATACCGCATCGCGGAATCCCGTTTCCGTATCGAGCGTAAAGATCACACCGGACGAGCCGACGTCGCTACGCACCATGGTCTGGATGCCAGCGGAGAGGGCGACATCGGCATGATCAAATCCGTGATGGACGCGATACGCGATGGCGCGATCATTGAACAGAGAGGCGAAAACCTCGTGCATGGCTGCGATCATGTTGTCCAGCCCGCGTACGTTGAGGAACGTCTCCTGCTGACCGGCAAATGATGCATCTGGCAGATCCTCAGCGGTTGCCGAGGAGCGGACGGCAACGGCAATGTCCTGACCGGCGCTCATCTCGTGCCAGGCAGCCTGTACGTCGCGCATCAGTTCCTCTGGAAGCGGTGCTTCCAGGATCCAGCCGCGAATGGCAGCGCCTGCACTGGTCAGCGCGTCAATGTCATCGACATTGAGGTCATTGAGTAAGCTGTGAATCCGCTTATCGAGACCATCCACGCTCAGGAACTTGCGATAGGCCGCGGCCGTGGTTGCGAATCCTCCCGGGACAGTGACGCCCAGGTTGGCAAGGTTGCTGATCATTTCACCGAGAGAGGCGTTCTTTCCACCGACGGTTTCAACGTCATCCATGCCAAGCTCCGCGAGCTTGATGACATATTGCTCCAAGTTTTTCTCCCTTGTGTTCCTTGGCAGGAATGGGACAATCCTACCGATGGTTGAGCGCGTCGTGTTTTTTGTTTCGGATCAAACCGGTGTCACGGCGGAGACACTGGGTCACAGCCTGATTACTCAGTTTGGTGGCCAGGATTTTCGCCAGACGACTCTGCCATTTATAGATTCCGATGACAAGGCGCACGAGGCAGTTCAGACCATCAATGCGGCGGCCGAGAATGCAGCCGTCCGTCCGATCGTTTTTTCGACGATGGTGCAGCCTAATTTGCGAGAGATCGTAAATACATCAGCGGGGCTGCATCTCGATATTTTCGATGCATTCCTGCAGCCGCTCTCGGACGAGTTCGACGAGGCACCTGAGTACAAGTCGGGGCGCGCGCACGGCGTGAGTGACATCGATGCCTACATGAAACGCATTGAGGCGACTAATTTCGCGCTCGCGAATGATGACGGTGGTGTGAGCCGAAATTACGACGTGGCGGACGTCATTCTGGTTGGCGTGTCACGCTCAGGCAAGACACCGACCTGTCTGTACCTTGCGCTCCAGTATGGTGTCTACGCGGCAAACTACCCGCTCACCGACGATGAGCTGGAAAATGGCAAGCTGCCGGATTTTCTACTCGAGCAAAAACAAAAGCTGTTTGGCCTGACTATTGCGCCCGAACGGCTGCGCGAGATACGCAAGGAGCGGCGGCCACTGGGTAATTATTCGTCGGCGCAGCAAGTGCGCTTCGAACTTCGGGAGGCGGAGAAAATATTTCGTCGGTACGGCATACCGTGCGTCAACACGACGATGTTCTCGATCGAAGAGATATCGAGCAGAATTCTTGATAGTACCGGGGTAGAGCGCAGAGTTCGACCCTGATATTGCCGGTCACGTGCTGCTATATTGATAGCATGTTTCTCGACTCACACCTGGTTCCCGAGACCGTCGCAAAGCCCCGCAGTTTTGCGGGTTTGATGGCTGTGTACGAGAGCAATTACCTGCGCCTGCTACGGCTGATTCCCGAGATCGCGCGCCTGGACGGCTGTTTTCGCTCCCGAGTAGCGGGTGATTGCGACCTGCATGTCGAGATTCTGGAGCGCTGCCGGTACACGGTAACCCTTTCTCTCACCTACCATTTCGAGACCGATGATGGCCTGCTGATCGATCCGGACATGACCGTACGTGCCTATCTCGACGGACGGCTTGCCGAGGTCATGGCGATCGGCACCACGCAGCGTCACGTTACATTACGAAAGCTGGTGAAGGAGCATGGCAGGGAGCTCAGTCGTCGCTGGCGACGCAATATGGTCCTCAACAAGTGGCTCGACTATCTGTCCGAGCAGGGACACCTCGTACTGGAACGCTAAAACTGTCGATTCAGTCAGCGTTTCACTATTTCAGGCCTGAGATCATTACGTTCAGTAGCGCACCGCACTGGGGTGCGGATGCATTGGATTATGTAAAGAGACAGGCCGTGGCGAGCATCACGACAATCTTCAAAAATGAACCGGAGCAGCAGCCGCAGGACACGGACAAACTCGTGGACCTGTTTCGTAATCGTGCCGAGCTGAAGAAGGAATTCGCCGCGTTACGCAACGAGAAGTACCAGCTGCAGGATCGGATCAAGGCACATCAGGGCGCGACAGAGCGAGTGCAGCAGAAGCTAAATCACCTGGAGTCGCTGCTCCTGGACCCCGAATGGGTACACAATGTTGTCGTCTTTTACCAAATGCGTCGACTGGCTGCCCATAACGAAGCAAAGATCCAGCGATTTGCAGAGCAGCTGAAACAACAGCGCGAGCAACGGGTGCACAACAAAGTACTGGTTTCCTGGAACGAGGAACGCAAACAGTCCTCCAAGAAAGTACAGACGAAGATCGGAGAGCAACGCCTGCGAGTCCAGATGCTGGAAGACCAGTTGCAGTCGGAGCGCCACAAATTACTGACCATGGGCAGCATTTCGAAGATGCTGCGCGGTCGTTCACAGACCTCACAGGTCGAGAGTCTCGAAGCCTCTATTGTTGCGGCACAAGCCAGGGAGCAGGAGTTACTGCAGGAGCTTGCAGGCGTTGAGACACTGGATCCGCCAGCACATCAGGGTTTGAAGATCTCTGCGAAGCGTTCGATAAACTTTATGATCCTGGCCTTCGCGCAGCAGTTGTACCTCGATTATGTCGAGGACAATCTTGTCGGACTGGCAAAGGAATCCAGCGAGAAGAGCGTGGGGGCTGTCAACTACGGCACCAAGTACGAGTGCGATGAACTGCTGCAGCGGCTGATCAGGCGACGCGAAGAAGTGGAGGAGGCGGAAGATTGCGCAGAGCTACTGAAGACTCGAGCCAAGATGATCGCGAAAAATGCTTTGTTTCGGAATGACGACGATGCAGTGCCGGTACCTGGCACTGTCGCAACCATTTTCGATATAGACCCAAATGGTGTTGTGCACCAGTCGGACGCAAGCCTTCTGGGAGAGAATTACTTCGGACTAGCGAAGGTATTGAGCCGCTAACAAGCGAGGCTCAAGCGGTTCTAGATGTCCCTGCGGTACATCTGGCGCCTGAATGGCACCAACTCGTTGTCTGAGAGTGAACGCAGGCGCGGAGCGGGCGCTTCGTCTTCGTCAGCTTCGATCTCGACAACTTCTTCGGTCTCGGACTCACTGGCGCTGTCGGCGAATATCTTTCGTGCCGTCGCTTCAACACCCGGTTTCAGCAGATGGCCGTCGGCGACCGCTTCAATCGTCGTGGACATGGTGTCGGACTTGATGTCCAAGGTCGCCTCGCGATTACTGTCGCAGAGAGCATCGCGGTCAGGGGCAGCAAGTACAGGAGCCGCAAACCAGCCAGCCAGCACCAGGATCGCCGCGGTTGCTGCGATTTGGCCGTGCTTAGGCTGTTTGTCCCGTCCTGCCATGGCTTTCCCCCTTAACGGTGATTGCCTGAGAGCAATCGGCTAGGTGTTATAGTCGAGTATAACACCGCGACTTTTCGGGTCAAGCTCAGGAATCAGCGTTGTACCTGCGCTGTCCGAGGCGTCTCCGTCACCACCTCCCGCAATGTGGCCAGATCCGCGACTATGCCTGCAGCCTGGTCCAGCTGGATGTCCGGGAAATCGTCGTCCTCAATATCATCGAGACTCTCGATAGGCTCGATTCCGAGCGCGGCGCGACGTTCATTCTCCAGATCAACCCGGCGTTGCAGGTCTCGCTCGTGCTCAGCGCGCCGCGATTCCATATTTAGAGAAATCGTCTTTTGGGCCCGGATTTCCTCGGCTGCCCGGATGGTCTCCAGCTGGAACTGGAAGTTCGGATCGTCCTTGGAGCGCTCGGCATGCGACACCGTCAGCGATTCGATCATACTTTCGAGTGGCTTGCCGGCCCTGAAGCGGGTGGTTTGCACCGTGTCCCAGGGCAGGGCGCTGTCACGAACGCTTTCACCGATCAGTTCGGCGTTGATGTGCGACGGTAGCGCGATGTCCGGATCCACTCCGCGATGCTGCGTGCTTTCGCCGGTAACGCGGTAGTACTTGCCGATCGTCAGCGTGAGCTGACCGAAGCCTTCGTCGTCCTCGCTGCGAATGTACTGATCGAGGGAGTAGAGATTTTGCACGGTGCCCTTGCCGAAGGTTTGCTGGCCGACAATCACGCCGCGTGCGTAGTCCTGAATGGCAGCCGAGAAAATCTCGGATGCCGAGGCACTGTAACGGTCGACGAGAACCGCGAGCGGGCCGCTATAGGCCACCCTGGGCACCGGGTCAGGATCGTCCAGGCGGCTGATCCGGCCATTTGCGTTGCGCAGCTGGACTACCGGGCCGTTGTCGATGAACAGGCCGGAGAGGGCCGTAGCTTCGGTCAGGTGACCGCCACCATTGCCACGCAGGTCAACCACCAGGCCGTCTATGCCTTCTTTTTCAAGCTCTGTGACCAGTCGTCGCACGTCCTTGGTGGTGCTTTTGTAGTCCTTGTCGCCATTACTCAGTGCCCGATAGTCACGGTAAAAGCTGGGCACATCGATGACACCGATAGACCACTCGCGTCCATCGCGCTGAATCTTGACAATTTCGCTCTTGGCGGCCTGTTCTTCGAGTTTGACCTGTCCGCGTGTGAGGTCGATGAATTTCTTGGGGCTGCCCGGCAATGCGTTGGCGGGGATGATCTCCAGCCGTACGACCGATTTGGCAGGACCACGGATCAGGTCAACCACGTCATCCAGGCGCCAGCCGATTACGTCGACAACTTCACCGTCCGCCCCCTGCGCGACACCTGTAATCCGGTCTTCGGCCTTAAGTGAGCCGTCCATCGCCGCCGGACCGCCCGGGATGATGCCGGCGATCTTGACGAAATCCTCATCAGTTTGCAGCGACGCGCCGATACCGAAATACGAGAGACTCATCTGGATACGGTATTCCTCCGAGTTTCGCGGCGACAGGTAGCTGGAGTGGGGGTCTAGCGCGTGTACGAAGGTGTTCATGAAACGCTCGAACACGTCGTCATTATTCAGCTGATTGAGCCGTTTGATGTATCCCTGGTAGCGCTTGCCAAGAACTTCCTGGATTTTTTCCCAGGGTTCGTCTTCCAGCGCGAGGTTCAGTGCATCGTTCTTGACGCGCTGCCGCCAGATATCGTCCAGTTCAGCCGAGCTTTCAACCCATGGCTCTTCGGAGCGATCGAACTGGTAGGTCTCGTCCTGCGTGAAGTCAGGCTCTGCCTCGAGCTGCTCAAGAGCAAAAGTCAGGCGCTCGCGCACCCGCGTCTGATACACCTGGTACATTTCGAAAACGGGATCGAGCGGTTTGCTCTTGACGAGATCATCCAGGTCGTAACGATAGGTCTCAAAGTACTCGATATCGCCCTTGAGCAGGTACATCCGGTTGCTATCGAGTCCCTCGATGAACAGGTCAAGGACGCGTGACGATAGCTCGTCGTCAACGGCAACATGGTTGTAATGCTGCTGCTGCACGAACTGAGTGACGATTTCGCCGATTTTCTCGTGGCGTTGTTCGGGAAAGAGAAAGCTATCCTGATCGAGAGCTGCATTGTTGCTCAGCGCAGGCCAGGACACGAGTGCGAGCCCCAATCCTGCCAGCCAGTTAATGCGGCGATATCCGTGTTTCGTCAAAGCAATCTCCAATCTTGCTAAAGAGGTTTCAGCCTAAGCATTTGTGGGCTAGGCTAGTTGTACTGCGCCCCTGGATCAAGGGCACATTCGTCATATTCTTCAATGTTGTGCGGTTTTTTCTGACCGTTATGGAAAATAATCTATGCGTCCATTGTCTGCCGTCACGTTGATCATTCTCGGATCGTGCTTCGCGATCACGTTCAGCCTTACGGCCGTCATCATTGTCGTCCTTGTCCTTGGGGACGAGTATCCGCGTCTGGAAGGCGAGTTCGCCCCATTGCTCCGCAGCATGTCCGTCTTCCTCGGTATGACCGTGATCTCCGGCGTTAGTTTCTACGGCCTCGCAAAAAACCAGGCCTGGCGCTATTGGGCGCAGGCCGCGATGTGGGGTGGTCTGTTTGCGACCGGGTACTACTTCTGGCCGTAGAACCAGCGGCTGGTCTCATTTAGCGCAGCAACCGGCCGCCGTGGCCCCGACGCCGGCGCATACGCGCCTGAAGTTCCTTGCGGCGAGCGTTGAGCCATCCATCGCGGCTGGCGGCACTGCCATCACCGCTCTGCGACAGCCGTTGCCGGTAATCGCAGAAATCCTGGTAGGCCTCCATTTCATGCTTCAGTTCGCGCACGACGAGTTCGATCATAATGGCGTCGTCGAGAAAGCCCAGCCCGGGAATATGGTCGGGTATCAGGTCCTCAGGTTCAGCGAAATAGGCAAGGGCATTGAGCACGCGCGCCGCGTCCTGGTGCGGGAGACGCCACTCAATATCCGATAGCATCTGGATCATGAGGCGCAGCCGCTCAAGGCGTTCGACAATGAAACCCGGCGCTTGGGACGTCGGGACTTCTTTTAACAGGTCCTCAGCGGCGGCAACGATATCCTCGGGCGCCAAACGACGAGCAGCCTTGCGCGCCTCATTCATGATGAGACGGAAGTGCTTCAGGTCATTGTCGTCGAGTTCAAAGGAGATTCGCATAGTCACGCGCGAATAATACTATTTGCTGAAGCGTCGGTCCCAGTTCTTTGAGCGATCGAAGCCGCCGGTGTTGTAGGGGTCGAGGCCCGCTTCCTCGCCGGAGTCGACCAGCGAGTCGTCGAGAATTGTCAGGGTTTCGTGAGTTCCCGTATCTTCCCGAATAAATTTGTTGCGGATCAATACGTTTTTGCCCGGGCCATTACTCTCGATTTCGCTCGACAGCTCTGCATCAGCATCGACGAATTCCGGATTGGGGCGGGGTACTTTCTGCGGCGGGCGAGCTCGCGGCGGCGCAGCATGGGCGCCAGTCATATGGAGTTTCGGCATTGGCGCCGCATCCTCGTCAGAGAAGCGGTTCTTAAACCAGTTTTTGATTCTCTCCAGCATGTACTTGTGACCGGGGTAGCGAGCTAGGTAATTCAATGGGCTACTGATGAAGATTGCAGCATGTGTCCGCTATAGTCTACAAGGCCCGTGGACATGACGCGGCAACATGTTTCGGAATTGTGATACGAGTCACAGTTTTGCTGCTGCGCGCCAGCCGAGTGCCATCAAACGGCCTATTTGCCAGACCAGCCAGGGCGACAGCACGAGGAACCATGCGACCAGGTCACCACCGCGTATCTTGCCAATCAGCGTCCCGAAAAAATCGCCGTAGCCCATGCCGCCATAGGCGCCAAAAACCGCTTTTCCGACAAACCAGATCGCTATTGGCAGTAATACGAGGCCAAAGAACAGCAGGCCGGTGAATAGTGCGGCTTCTTTCTTGAGCGATTTGCCCTGTGGGCTGGGATGTTTACCTGCAATGTCGGTCACGATACGGCGCCGGTGGGAGTAGGGCCGTTATCGTTGCTTAGGCGCTGGTTCAGGTCAAGCGTCGGAGTTCGCCGGGCGCCGGCGACGCCGAAAAACCAGCAGGCCGAGATGAATGCACGCGGCCGAGAACAGCAGGTAGTGTGGGAGCACCCAGAACCACTCGCTGATGTACAAGGTCGCGAAAAAGGCCGTGAATCCGGCAATCAGGTAGAAATAGGGCAGCGCATTGTAGAGAAGCTTGGGCAGCCATATCTTTCTGGAGATGGCATTGCCTGTCTTGCGCGTGACCTGTTGCGTATCGGTGAGTCTGACCGGCTTCCCTGCGGTGGTAGTCAGCATCGTGCTGTCTCGCTTCCCTGTCGTAGAAGCAAACTTTAGACCGATTGGAAAGAAAAGAGCGTGATTACGCTCACAAATCAGCTGTCGCGCTTGGGCCGCTCTTCGTAGCGAAAGTGTGCGTTACCGATCGTAACGATATCGCCATTCCTGAGGAAATGCTCGGTGACCCGGCTCGAGTTGACGAAAACGCCATTCTTGCTGCCCCAGTCGATGACCCGAGTGGAGTCACCGTCGGCTTGCACCACCGCATGCCGGCGACTGATGTAAACGGCGTTCAGCTGGATGTCATTGTCCTCGGTTCGGCCGATCGTCAGCCGATCCTTGAACAGCGGAAACCGCAGTAATTGCTTGCCAACTTTTCCGACCAGCACCCGGGTAACACGATCCGGCGACTTTTGTGCCGGCGCCTGGGCCTGCTCGGCTTCGTCAAATTGTTCCGAAATGCGGACGTCGATATCCGAAATTACGCTGCCTATTTCATTAATAGACTCCATTTGCTCGGATTTGCGTGCGAGTTCTGAGAGGAGGACATTGATGGCATCACTACGTGCGTCGAGCTTCTGCTCGAAGTCGTTTGCGACGCGCGTCATCTTCGCCAGCTCTTTCTCAAGTTCATCGATGCGCTTGCTGGATTGCTCGTCGCTGTCGCACAGCATGCGCTCGAGTTCTTCCTTGAAACTCCTGGTATCGACGAGATCAGAGGCGAGCTGGGTCTTGAGGATCTCGGATTGAGCGACAGTTTCCTGAGCCTCTCCGAGTTCAAATCGCAGCATGCGAAGTTCCTCGGCATGTTTCTCACCGATGGTTCCAAGTTTCTGCTCAAGTTGCAGCTTGTCATCCGCCGTATTGGCCAGCGCCTCTTCAAGGTGCCTGTTTTTCTCGATCGTCTCGGCCAGCGTACGAGAAACGTGCTCGCGCTCGCTTTGCAGGCTGTCCTGGAATTCAAGTACGTCCTGCAGCCTGCGCCGCAGAGAGTCGGCATAGGCTTCAGAGTGCGCCAGGCGATTCTCGTCATTTGCCAGGGTGTCTTGCACATGCGAAGACAACGATGGCTCGGGGATTTCGCGCACGACTCTGCGTGTCGCTTTTATTTCATCCCGCAGCTCTTCCGTGACAGTGCGATGGTGGTCGTCGCGACTGCGAATTTCCGCTTTGAGTGCCTTGATCTTGCGGTCGCGGGTCTTGAGGTGTTTGTCCTTGCGTGCGAGAGATGCACGCAAGTCATCGATGTCGGTGTTGAGTTTCTCAGCCAGGTCCTCGCGCGCTTCGATTTCGGTTTCGAGCCCTAGCCACTTGGCACGCAATTGTTCTATATCGTATTGGAGCTTGCTGATCGTCCGCGCATCGCCGCTGCGATGCGCGTCGAAGTCGCTGGTGTTTTCTTCGGACTCGAGCGCGTCGTCAGTATGCGACGGATGATCCTGACGGAACGTTACCGCTTCCAGTTCGGCTGTCTGATCGTCATCATCCGCGACTAATTCATTGATTTTGTTTTTCTCATTAGCCATCCGCGGAGTCTATCACGCAAGGGCTGCGGCTCAATGAGATGCCTGCAGAAAATCGTTGGCTTAAGTTAAATCTGTCAGTCGCAGGGTACGGTTCTGCCAGCGGCCCAGTCGCGCATCGCGCCGATACGCTCGGCCATAACGACGGAGAGCGGTCGGGTCTGCTCGATTTCCGCGAGGATATGGTTCGTCGCGAGCGGCTCATTTTGGGCATGAGCGGCGTACAGTGACGATACGATCGCCTGCTCGATTTCCGCACCCGAGAACCCGTCAGTCGCAGCACTTAGTTTTTCCAGGTCAAAGGTCTTTAACGACTGTTTGCGATTGGTCAGATGAATGGCAAGTATCGAGGTCCTGACACTTTCATTGGGCAGGTCGACGAAGAAAATTTCGTCGAATCGCCCTTTGCGAACGAGCTCAGGTGGCAGGGTGGTGATGTCATTGGCTGTCGCCACGACAAATACTCTGCTGCCCCGTTCCGCCATCCAGGTAAGAAACGAACCCAGCACGCGTTGCGTGGTTCCAGTTTCTCCACCGCGGCCGGCTATGCCTTTTTCAATCTCATCGATCCAGAGTACGCAAGGTGACATGACGTCAGCGGTTTTCAATGATTCGCGGAGCTTGCGTTCCGTTTCACCATGGTACTTGTCGTAGATCGCGCCGAAGTCGAGACGCAGAAGCGGTACGCCGAAAATGCCGGCGGTTGCCTTTGCGGCCAGGCTCTTGCCGCAACCCTGTACGCCCAGTAGCAGGATGCCTTTCGGTGCATCGAGGTGCGCGGCGCCGCCATCACCACGGAAAGCAGGGCGTCTTTGCTGCAACCAGGATTTCAGGCGAGTCAGACCGCCTACATCGTTAAACCGGGCGGTGTCATGTTCGAACTGTAATGCGCCACCGCGATTGAGTAGTTCATATTTGGCCTGCATGACGCCGGGAAGATCGCTGCGGGTGATGGCGCCATCGACATAGATAGCGTTGCGCGCGAGTCTCTCGGTGTCGGCCCAGGGCAGTCCTGCGAGATTCTGAATCAGAAGTTCGTGCGCCTTGGGATCCACCTGGACACGCGAACCTGGATTGTCCTGTGAATATTCCTTAGCGGCTTTCTTCACGATCATTTTGCGATCGTTCTCCGACGGCAGCGCCATTTCGAATCGCGCGCAGTAACTTTCCAGTTCCTGCGGAATCTTGACGGTGTGACTGATCAGGACTATCTGCCGGTTAATTTCCTGTGCGCGTATGCAGATATCCTTTAGTAGGCGTATATGTACCGGGTCCTCAAGGAACGGATGAAAATCGAGCAGCACATAGATGCCAGGTTTGGAGACCGCGCGGATGTGTTTCAGGACGTCGGTAGGCTGTGCGTTGATCGCCTGGGGTTCAAGCGAAATGTCGATGCGTTGCAGACCATCGGTAATCGTCCACCGAAACAGCGGCGCATACGAATCGCTTGCGCGTGCAATTGTGATTGATTGCAGCAGCTCAAGCATGCGCTGTTCATCCTGCGATTCAATAACGACGATTGGCGTGCGGGATCGAAGTACAAGTTCGAGGTCGTGACGTCCATCCATGCTGCGATTCAAAGCTCCTGGTTACCCGGTGCCATACTACTGCAGCCGGGCAAATTGTCGCTGTGAAGTGCGTCGGGTGTTACACCAATCATCTCTTCCACGGCGACG
>Ga0316201_10001600_pt1 | contig 15403 bp, 12 predicted proteins | sample CS6wburrow_MG_FD_204516 | JGI IMG/M metagenome (GOLD analysis project Ga0316201, IMG submission 204516) | Coastal sediment microbial communities from Delaware Bay, Delaware, United States - CS-6 worm burrow | ecosystem: Environmental > Aquatic > Marine > Coastal > Sediment | place: USA... | reverse complement strand
TCGATCGGGAGGTTCAGCACCGGATCGCCTCGGGACAGGAATTCGGCGTCATGTACATCGATATCGATCGTTTCAAGAGCTTCAACGACAAATACGGCTACGCCAGGGGCGACCGCGCGATTTCGTTTCTGGCCGGGGTCCTGGTGGGCAACACCCAGAAATACGGGACCGGCCGCGAATTCGTGGGGCACGTGGGCGGCGACGATTTTGTCGTGGTGGCCGATTCGTCGGAGGTCGAGAGCCTGGCCGGCCGGATCATCGAGGAGTTCGACTCCGGGATCGCGGACCTCCATGACGAGAACGACATCCGCAACGGCTACCTCGAGATCGAAAGCCGCAACGGCAACGTCGAAAGATTTCCGCTGATCACCGTCACCCTGGCCCTGATCGACGACGCCAAGGGCCGGTTCCAGCATCCTGCCGAACTCAGCGACACCCTGGCCGAACTCAAGCGGTTCGGAAAAACCAAGCTGCGCAGTGTCGTCGTCCAGGAGCGTCGCAGTCCCGACGGAAATTCCGTCCTGGTCACCACGAACTCGCGGAGCAACGACAAAGCCGGTTCGAAATAAGACTAGGCCCTCTCGGGAAGGACCCCATGAGCCTCACCCCAGCAGCCAGCGGTAATTCACGGCGGACCGGCCAGCCGCTCGGTGCGGTCCTGGGCGCGGTCATGGCCGCGGACGGATCGGTGGACCTGGTGCGCCTGGCCGAAATGGTGGCCGATCTGCTGACCGACGCCGCAGGCGACCGGTGCGGCGCCGTGGCCGTGCACCCGGACAACGGGGTGCTGCTCGATACCACCTGGAATCCCCAGACTCCCGTCTGCGTCGTCTCCGGGACCTGTGCCGGCCGGTCCCGCTGGCGCGGCGGCCCGGCGCTGTGGGAACGTATCGACAGCTTGAATTCCGGTCCGACCGCTCCGGGAAGCGAACGGCATCCGCAGCGATGTGACGGAGACCTCTTTTTCGGTGACGACGGGACGGTGGGATCCCCCGCAAGCTACCTGTTCGTCGGCGCCGCCGGTTCGGTCGTCATGGCGCTGGCTGTCACCGGGACGAACGATTCCGGGGACGAGGTGCTCGTGGAAGTCGGCGCCGCGCTGCAGCCGCTGGTGCAGCTGTGGGTGGAACTGGGCTCCCTGCGACGGCGCCTGAACGGACTCGACGGCGAGAACAAGGCCCTGGCGCGACTGAACCGTCTCCAGGGACGATTCGTTGCGCTGGCGAGCCATGAGTTGAAGGCCCCGCTGACGTCCATCACGGCGTATACGGATGTCCTGGCCAGTCAGCTCTCCGGGGACGATCACCCGCACGCAGACGAGTTTCTCGGGGTCATTCGCACCGAGTCTGACCGTCTGCTGCGCATGGTCCATCGCATCCTGGATTTCACGCGCCTGGAGTTCGGCGGCAACCTCCTGACCCTCGAGCCGATGGACATGACGCCCCTGGTCCGCGACGTGGTCCAGGCGCTCGGTCCCCATATCGCCGCCAAGGACCTCACCGTCGAGGTCCAGGCCCCTGATCGTCTGCCGCGGGCGGTGGTCGACACCGACCTGATTCGTCAGGTTATCATGAATCTCGTGGACAACGCGGTGAAGTACACGCCAGCCGGGGGACGGATCACCGTCGGGCTGCAGGAAACCGAGTCTTCGCTGGCGGTCAGCGTCATGGACGACGGTCTGGGCATCCCCCCGGCCGACCTCCGCCGTATCTTTCGCGAGTTCTACCGGGCCGAGGCCGGCCCGGCCGACGGCACCGGACTGGGGCTGACCATTTCCCGCCATATCGTCCATCTGCACGGGGGCCATATCCAGGTCACCCGACGCCCGGAAGGTGGCTCGGTTTTTCGTTTCACCGTGCCCAAGGAGACCGGGGCCATGGCGTCGGTCGCCGAAGTCCTGGGCAAGCCCGTCGCGGCGGACAAGGCCCAGCGTCTGATCGAGATGATCCTGTATTTCGTGGCGGACATGACCGGGTCCCGGACCGTGGCCCTCCTGCTGCGCGACGGTCAGGGAGGGCTGGTGCCGGTGGGGGCCATCGGGTTGGAAGCGAAGACGCCCCAACCGCGGCCCGTCATCGAAAACGCCAGCTGGACGCGATTTCTCGAAACCGGCAAGGCGACCACGGATCCGGGGCGAATCGTCAGGGACCTGCCGTGGTGTCCCCGTCAGGAGCAAGCCCCGCGGTCGCGGATGTTCGCACCGCTCGGGTCCGGCGACAAGTCGCTCGGCTGCGTGATCATGGGCCGCCGGCGGGGCGTGGAAACCTACGGTGCGGCCGACCTGGAGCAACTGGACGTACTGACCGACGTGGCCCGAGCCGCCCTGTCGGGCCTCGGCGGGGACATCGACCGCACCTGCGAGGCCGTCAAGATGCTGCTGCTCATCCGCCGGCGCGGAATTCCCACGGCGACGGCCGAAGCGCTGGACCTGGTGCGTAAGCTGGCCGGGCGGTTGGGACTCCGCTCCAGGGAAACCAGGGGGCTCCTGTATGCGGCGACGCTTCACGATGCGGGCATGGCGCGGGTCGAAGACGAGATCGTGCTCGGCGAAGCGGACCTTAGCTACGACGAGCGGGATGAAGTGAACCGTCATGTGGAACGGGGCCTCGACCTGATGGGACCCCTGATTCCCGACCAGGCGACGCGCCGGATCATCCTGCATCATCACGAGAGATTCGACGGGTCCGGCTACCCGGTGGGTCTGGAGGGAACCGAAATCCCCCTGGGATCCCGGGTGCTGGCCGTGGTCGACGCGTGGTGCTCGCTGACCACGGCGCGGCCCTTCCGCTCCGGTTTGACTCCTGAAGCGGCCCTGGCTGAGCTACGGAAATTCGCCGGCACCCAGTTCGACCCGTCCATCGTCACGGAGTTTGCCGGGTTGCTGCACGACGAGAAGATCGTCAACGAAACATCGCCCACGCAGGTGCTCTCCGGGCCTGATCTCGAGGAGACGACATGACCGCCTACACCCGGGTTCTCATCGTCGACGACGAAAAGCCCATTTCCGATCTGCTCGCCCAGACCTTCGAACAGGAGGGTCACGAAGTCGTCAATGCCTGCGACGGCATCGACTGCATGAACAAGATGGCGACCTTTCGGCCCGATGTCGTGATCATGGACATCATGATGCCCAAGCTCAACGGCGTGGACACCACCCGCCTGATCCGTCGCAACCGCAGCTACAGCGACACGATCATCGTCGCGTTGAGCGCCAAGTCCGACGAGGAGACCAGGCGCCGGATGAAAGAAGCCGGGGCCAACGTCTTCATGCGCAAGCCGTTTGTCATCGCCAAACTGATCGAACGCGTGGCGGGGATGCTCGCAGCCCGCTCGGGTTCGCGTTGAGAGGATGCCGCGGTGCTCGCTGCAGCAGTCATCGAAGCGCCTGATGTGGTCCACGCCGGCCTGACGGCGCCGCTGCTCGCGGCCGGTCTGCTGGCCGGCGGCGGTGCCGCGGTGTGGCTGGTCCTGCAATGGGCGGCGGCCAAAAAACGCAGGGCCCATCTGCGGCACCGCGTCCGCACGATGCGCAGCCGGTACCGGACCCTGGAGAGCATCCTGTCGGTTTCGGCCCGCATCAACGCCACCCGCGATCTGCGGGAGCTGCGGGACAAGGTGGCCGCCGCCGTGGTCGAGGCCATCGGTTTCGGCGGGGTCGTCCTCTACACCTGGTCGGAGACGACACGCGTCTTTCAGGCCGTCTCATTCGCCGGGCTCGCTCCCCGGGAACAGGCGTCTCTCGCCGGACACCAGATCTCGCAGGAGGATTTCGATGCGCTGACGTCGGCAGCGAGCCGTACCTCGAACTGCTATCTGATCGGTGCCGACCCGGAGAGCAGCGTCGCCGACAAAACCGATCACGATCCGGACGATGCCGCCCGCGGCGGAGGACGCAGCTGGGGTCACGGCATGCAGCTGATCGCGCCCTTGATCGACCAGTCGGGCGCGAATATCGGCTTTCTGAGGCTCGAAAGACCAGCTGCGGGCTGCATACCCAGCCTGGTCGAAATTCATCAGCTGGAGTTCCTGCTCAAGCAGTCGGCGACGGCCATGGAGTCGGCCAGGGTCTACGATAACCTGGCGCGCCGGAACGCGGACCTGGCACACGTTTCGGACCGGATGAACAGCCTGACGGACATGAAGAACAATTTCGTCGCCAACGTCAGCCATGAACTGCGCACGCCGCTTACCTCGATCGCGGCCTACACCGAGCTCCTCCAGAAGAATCTGACGACGTTGTCGCCGCAGTCGCTGGAGGAATTCCTGCAGGTCATCCATAACGAGAGCGTCAAGCTGTCCGACATCATCACGGACATTCTCGAACTCAGCCAGATGGAAAAAGGCCGGCCCGGCATGAACCAGGTCGCCACGGATCTGGCCGGAATGGTGCGCCATCTGGGAGGGTCCTGGAAGACCCGGGCGAAGGAGCGCGACACGGAGTTCCAGACCGATCTCGGGTCAGCGGAAATCGTGTTGCCCCTCGATCCGATGCTCATGCAGCAGATGTTGACCCACCTGGTGGGCAACGCGTTCAAATTCACGCCCGCCGGCGGCAGGGTGATCGTGTCGGTCCGGGAGGAGGTCACCGCGGTCAGGATTACCGTGGAGGACAACGGGATCGGTATTCCCCCGGACAAGCTGGACGAGATCTTCGACAGCTTCTACCAGGTGGACGGATCATCGACCCGCCGGCACAACGGCCAGGGAGTCGGGCTGGCCATCTGCCGGGATATCGTGGTTCACCACGACGGGCGCATCTGGGCCGAGAACGTCGCGCCGCGAGGCACGCGCTTCCACGTGCTGCTGCCGCGTCGTCCGGTGGTGCTCCAGCCCGGGGATCCGCAGAAGTTGACCGGTCTGCCCTTCGAGGCGGGGGAATTCATGCAGCGCCTGATGCACTGGGTCAGCGAAAGCCTGGGCGTTCAGCTGGCCACGTTGATGGTTCCGGATCAGGACGGCGAGTTCCTGACCATCCGTGCGGCGATCGGCCTGCCGGAAGCCGTCGTGCAGAGCGCTCGTCTGCGGCGCGGCGCCGGCTTTGCCGGCAAGGTGTGGGCGACGGGCGAAACCCTGCTGATCGACGATCTCGAGGTCGAGGGGGATGCGGATCTGGAGACCAACGACCTGCGCTATTCCACACCATCGCTCCTGGCGGTCCCCCTGCTGAACGCCGGCACGCTGGTCGGGGTGATAACCGTGAACAACAAGATCGACGGGCGGCCCCTAGGCGACGACGATCGGGTCTTCCTGGAATCCCTGGTACCCAGGATCACGGCGTTGCTGACGCGGTACGAGGCGTGGCAGGACGGCGCCCGCCATTTCGAGGCGGTACGGAACACCCTGCGGGCGACCACGGCGGTCGGCCGGGCGCGCCACGAAAGCATCCTGGCGGTCTGCCAGGAGATCTGCCTGGCCACGGCCCGCAGCATCGATCTGCCCGCGGATGATCTGGCCCGTTTGGCTTTCTGTCTCCAGTTCTACGACGTCGGCCTGGATCGCGTTTCGCCCCAGATCATCAACAAACCCGGCCCTCTCGACGATGCGGAGCGCCGCTTCGTCCAGGAGCACGTCGGTCACACCCTGGGCATCCTGGAACCGTTGCTGCTCGAGGCCAAGGCCAAGCAGCTGATCCTGCATCACCACGAGAACTTCGACGGGTCGGGCTACCCCGCCGGGCTGGCCGGCGAAACGATTCCGCCGGGAGCACGGCTGGTGCGACTGGCCGATACCCTGGCCTCCCTGCTGAGCCCGCGTCCCTGGCGGGATGCCATGTCGCTGGCCGAGGCGCTCGAGGCAATCCGTCGCGGGGTCGGCGTTGAGTTCTGTCCCCGGATGGCGCCGGTTTTCCTGGACGAGGCCGAGCGCCGCCGGGAGCGTATTCTCGCGCTGCAGGCGATCGAAGAGTCGGTGCGCATGCGCGGCGCCGGACACGAGGAGGTGCCCCCGCTGCCGGTCATGAGCTGAGGCGGCATTCCCGGAAAGGGGTCAACCCAGTGCCACGGTTGCCGAACAACTTGAATTCCCAGCGCCCCCGGGCCCAACGAGAGGATTGGCCTTGTACAAGGTCCTGATCGCCGACGACGAGCACAACATTCGCAACATCCTGGATTTCAGCCTACACGCCGAAGGGTTTCTGGTCCTGTCGGTTCTCAACGGCGAGGACGCCTTCCAGCTGGCCTGCGACGAACGCCCTGACCTGATCATCCTGGACATCATGATGCCCGGCAAAAGCGGCATCGAAATCTGCCGCGACCTCAAGGCCGACGCCCGCACCGCGTCGATTCCCGTCATTCTGCTGACCGCCTGCGCCGGCACCGGCGACAAGGAGGCGGGCCTCGCCGCCGGCGCCGATCTGTACATCACCAAGCCGTTCAGCCCCCAGAATGTCATCGAATCCGTCCATGACCTGCTCGGAGCCGCGCGCTGAGCCCGACGCTCCCACTGCGGGACGTCCGCCGGCGGGTTCCCGCTCCGCGATGGACGCGGCGGTCCGCTGACGCTACTATCGGATTCGTCGTCCGCCTCCTCCCCTGAGGTTCTTTCGTCACGCCAACGACTGGTTTATGACCGCTGTGGATCAGCTCGTCCAAATTGCCCTGCCCGTCCCGCTGGCCAAGGAGTTCTCCTACCGGCACGTGCCCGGTGGCGAGGGCCGCCAGGGGGAGAGCCTGCGCCCGGGTGACCTGGTCGCCGCCCCGTTCGGTCGCCGCCCCCGGGTCGTCGGCCTGGTGACGGCGGTCAGCCCCTTGCCCGCGGGGGTCAAGGAGATCGACGGCAACCGGCTGCGGGACATCACCAAGGTCTTCCCGCCGGAGTACCGCATCGAACACGACCGCCTGCAGCTCGCCCGCTGGCTGGCGGAGTACTACGCGCTGCCGCTGGGGGAAGTGGTGCCCCTGTTCCACCCGCCGTCACCGGGGACCCGCGCGCGCAAGCCGCGCGACGGCTCCGAGAGCGACGCCTACCCCGAAATCGACCAGCCGGTGATCCGTCTGTCGGCCGCCCAGCAGCGCGCCGTGGCCGCGGCGACGGTGCATGTGGATGCCCGCTCGTTCGGCGCGCTCCTGCTCCACGGAGTGACCGGCAGCGGCAAGACCGAGGTTTATCTGACGGTCATCGAAAAAACCCTGGCCGCCGGGCGCGGCGCCCTGTTCCTGCTGCCGGAAATTGCCCTGACGCCCCAGACCCTGGCGCGGATCAAGGCCCGTTTCGGCGAGCAGGTCGCGGCGATCCACAGCGGACTGTCCGCCGGCCAGCGCTGCGCCGTGCACGAAGGGGCGGCCCGGGGCGAGATCCAGGTGGTCGTCGGCCCGCGTTCGGCCCTGTTCGCGCCGGTCCGGGACCTGGGGGTCATCGTGGTCGACGAGGAACACGAGACGAGCTACAAGCAGGACGAAAAGCCCCGCTACCACGCTCGTCACGCGGCCCTCGTGCGCGGCCGGGAGGCCGGGGCCGTGGTGGTGCTGGGTTCGGCGACGCCCGACCTCGAGTCCATCAACAACGCGACCGCCGGGCGCTATGAACTGCTCGAGCTGCCCGACCGGATGGGCGGTTCGCTGCCGGTGGTCGAGGTGGTGGACATGCGCGGTCGGGATGCGCTCGAAGGCTTCACGCCGGCGTTGACCGCGGCGGTGGCTGAAACCCTTGCGGCCGGCCGGCAGGTCATCCTCTACTACAACCGCCGGGGATTCGCGCGGGTCATGCAGTGCACCGACTGCGGCGAGGTGGTCATGTGTCCCCACTGCGACATCGGGGTGACCTACCATCTGCGTCCCCGGCGTCTGCTGTGCCACTACTGCGGGTACACCCGCAGCGTACCCGCGAGCTGCCCGGACTGCGGGAGCGAGTCCTGCCAGCCGTCCGGCGGGGGGACGGAAAAGGTCGAGCTCAATCTCCAGGCACATTTTCCGGAAGCCCGGCTACTGCGGCTGGACCACGACACCACGCGCAAGCGCGGCAGCCACCGCCGGATCCTGGCGGCCTTTGCCCGCGGCGAAGCCGATATCCTCATCGGCACGCAGATGGTGGCCAAGGGTCACCATTTTCCGGGGGTCGGCCTGGTGGGGGTGCTGGCGGCCGACGACGGCCTCGGCCTGCCCGACTACCGCGCCGCCGAACGATCGTTCCAGCTGCTCACCCAGGTGGCCGGGCGTTCCGGCCGGACCGAGGTCGGCCGGGTCGTGTTCCAGGCTTGGAAACCGGAGGACCCGGTGATCCAGGCGGCGGCGGCCCACGATTTCGCCGCGTTCGCCGACCAGGAGATGCCCCTGCGCAAGGCCCTCGGCTACCCGCCGTTCCGCCGCCTGATCCGACTGGGCGTCACCGCCCGGCGCCAGGGCCAGGCCGCAGAGGCGGCCGCGGAGCTGACGGCGGCCCTGCGGGCGGTGCTGGACCGACAGGGTGTCCAGTTGCTGGGACCCGCGCCGGCCGTGTTTCCCCGCCTGCAGGACCGGTTCCGCTTCCAGATCCTGATCAAGGGCACGCTCACCAAGAGGGAGAAAGCCTGGATGGCCGCATGCCTGCGGCGTCTGAAGGAGGGCTACCGGGGGGTGGACGTCGTGCACGACGTGGACCCGGTGTCGATGTACTGAGCGGTCCGGCGGTTTCGTATCAGTCGAGCCAGCGCATGATTTCCCGCGCGTCCACACTGGCGTTGATATCCATGCGGCCGATGCGTTCGGGCAGCACCCACCGCAGGCCGTCCAGGGCCGTGTTCTTCTTGTCGCCGCCCAGGAACCGCGCCAGGGTTTCCGGCGGCGGACAGGCATAGGTGACCGGCAGGCCGCAGGCCTCGAGCAGTTCGATCACCTGGACGGCGGCCGGCAGCGGGCAGGAGCCCCGTTCGGCGGCGATGCGGAAGACGACGGCCATGCCGATGGCGACCGCTTCGCCGTGGCTCAGGGGATCTTCCGACTCCAGACTCCAGGCCTCGAGGGCGTGGCCCAGCGTATGCCCCAGATTGAGCGCCCGGCGAATCCCCATTTCCCTGAAGTCCTTGGTGACGATGCGGGCCTTGATGGTCGCGGCGCCGGCGATCCAGTCGTGCCAGGGCAGGGCGCCCAGCACGTGGCCGATCGGTTCGTCCGCGGGCCCGGCGCCGAGCAACTGCCCGAGCTTTTCGCGGTGGCTATGCAGCTGCTGGAACAGTCCGGGGTCGCTGATCAGGGCGGTCTTGATCAACTCGGCCATTCCATCCCGCCAGGCCGATCGCGGCAGGGTGGCCAGGAAACCGCAGTCGGCCAGGATACCGCTGGCGGGGTGGAAGACCCCGACGGGATTCTTGAGGCCCGCGGTATTGATGGCGGTCTTGCCCCCGATCGCGGCGTCGACCATCGCCAGCAGGGTCGTTGGAATGGCCACGAAATTGACCCCGCGGCGCCAGGTGGCCGCCGCCAGGCCGGCCAGGTCCAGGATCGTGCCGCCGCCGACCGCGACGATCGTCCCGTCCCGGGGCAGATCCCGCGCGGCCAGCCAATCGTAGATGAGCTCCAGCTGCTTGAGGTCCTTGATCGCTTCGCCCCCGGGCAGATTCAGGGTCGCGTGTTCATAGGGGTCGCAGCCTTCCTGGATCTGTTCCAGCCAGCCCGGATGCAGGCGGGCCACGGTGCTGTCCACGATGTAGACCGGTGGCGACTGGGGGACGAATCTCCGGAGTTCCAGGCACGCCAGCGGGCCCAGGACAATACTGCTGGGACGACCGCCGAGCTCCATCTTGAGAGTTAGAATATCGTCTGCCATGCTCGTCAATTATCCTTGGTTCCGTGCTTCGCAACCGTCCGGATCGGTCCCGAAATCATGAATGGTACGCCTCATTTAACCCGTTGTGATGATAGTGGTTTTCACAATCACTGATCAGGAATATTGCCACCGGGTTTCTCTTGTATCCCCAGGACATGATAACTACTTTTGCCGGGTCGGGACATTACAAATTGCGCCCCGGCAGTGAGGGTTTCCATCAAAGGAGTATCGCAAATGGCAGGTCAGATGGTTGAAATCCGCTGGCATGCGAGGGGTGGGCAGGGGGCCAAGACGGCCGCCATGTTCCTGGCCGAAGCCGTTCTGGAGAAGGGCAAATACGGACAGGGCTTTCCCGAATACGGCCCCGAGCGTCGCGGAGCCCCCATGCGGGGTTACACCCGGATCTCGGAGAACCCCATCCGCCGGCACTGCATGATCGAAAATCCGGGGATCGTGATCATCCTGGATCCGTCCCTGCTGGACAGTCCCGCCGCCGCGGTCACCGCCGGTACGGACAAGAATACAGTCTTTGTCGTCAACACGACCGAGACCCCCGCCTTCATCAGGGAAAAGCTGGCGGTCAAGGGGTCGAAGGTCCATACGGTCGACGCCACCGGCATCGCGCTCGATACCATCGGCCGGCCGATCCCGAACATGCCCATGATCGGTGCCCTGCTGGCCGTCGACGAGATCCTGACCGTCGACGAACTCAAGGGCGCCATGGTCACGCAGCTCGGCAGCAAATTCTCCCAGATCGTCATCGACGGCAACCTGGCTGCGGTCGAGCGCGCCAACAAGGAGCTGGTGTCCGAATGAGCCTCATCAAGACGAAAGACCTCCACGAAGGCGGCATCATTCGCGACGCCGGCAACGCCGAGACCTACAAGACGGGCGACTGGCGGACGTTCGTGCCCGAGTTCATCGAGGAGAACTGCATCCAGTGCATGTTCTGCTGGATCTACTGTCCCGATTCCGCCATCGACATCGACACCTCGGGACCGAAGCCCCTGATGAAGGGCATCATCATGGACCACTGCAAGGGCTGCGGCATCTGCGCGCATGAATGTCCCCCGGTCAAGAAGGGCAAAGCCGCCCTCGTCATGGTCCGGGAAGAAAAATAGGCGATTGCCGGAAAGGATTTTGAGTCATGGAACAGAAACTCGTGGCACTGTCCGGCAATGAAGCCGTGGCCTACGCATTCAAGCAGGCCAAGCCTCATGTCGCGGCAGCGTTCCCCATCACTCCCCAGACGGAGATGATGCACAAGTACGCCGAATTCGTCGCCAACGGCGAAGCGGACACCGAGATGATCCTGGTCGAAAGCGAGCATTCGGCCATGAGCGCGGCCGTCGGGGCGGCCGCCGCCGGCGCCCGCACCTTCACCGCCACCAGCAGCGCCGGCTTCGCCCTCATGTGGGAAGTGGTCTACATCGCGGCCTCGCTGCGCCTGCCCATCTGCATGGCCCTGGTGAACCGCGCCCTGAGCGGCAACATCAACATCCATTGCGACCACTCCGACTCCATGGGCGGACGCGACGCCGGGTGGATCCATCTGTTCAGCGAGAACGCCCAGGAGAGCTACGACAACGCGATCATGTCCTGGCGTATCGCCGAGCACATGGACGTCAGGCTCCCGACGATGGTCAACTACGACGGCTTCATCATCAGCCACACGGCCGACGCCTTGCGGATGCTGCCCGACGACGCGGCCTACGACTTCATCGGCAAGTACAAGGCCGACTACGCGCTGCTCGACGTCGAGAACCCGATCACCGTCGGCCCCCTGGACCTGACGGACTACTACTTCGAGCACAAGGCCAGCCAGCTGGCGGCCTACGCGAAGGCGGCCGAGGTGATCAGGTCCGTCAGCCAGGAATACGGCGACTTGACGGGCCGGTACTACGACTTCGCCGAGGAATACATGATGGACGACGCCGACATGGTGATGGTCATGCTCGGCAGCAGCGCCGGCACGGCCAAGGACATCATCGACGAGTACCGCGAGAAGGGCGTCAAGGTCGGCATGCTGAAGCTGCGCACCTTCCGGCCCTTCCCGGCGGCCTACATCGCCGAGAAGCTGGCCGGCCGCAAGGCGGTCTGCGTGCTGGACCGCTCGGCGAGCTTCGGCGGCCAGGGCGGCCCGGTGTTCATGGAGGTCCGTTCGGCCATGTACGGGCTGCAGGTGCCGGTCCACGGTTACATCTACGGCCTCGGCGGCCGGGATTTCGACCTGCGGCAGGTCGCAACGGTGATCGAGGATCTGCAGAAGGTCGCCGCCGGCGGCGAAATCAAGGACATCAACCTCCTGGGTATCAGGTCCTAGGAAAGGAGGCCTCGACCATGGCAACGAATCTGAAACAGTTGACCAGCCATGATGACCTCCTCGCCGGAGGACATCGCGCCTGCGCCGGTTGCACCGGTTCGAACATTTTGCGGCAGATCATGCTGACCGCCGGACCGGACACCGTCGTCGGCGGGGCGACCGGCTGCATGGAGGTGGTCACGACCATCTTCCCGTACACCGCGTGGAAGACCTCGTTCATCCACAGTGCCTTCGAGAACTGCGCGGCGACCATCAGCGGCGTGGAGACGGCGTACCGCGCCCTGAAGAAGAGCGGTGAACTGCCCGCCCCGCGGGACAAGATGAACTTCATCGCCTTCGGCGGCGACGGCGGCACCTACGACATCGGCCTGCAGTCGCTGTCCGGCGCCATGGAGCGTGGACACAACATGCTCTACGTCTGTTACGACAACGAAGCCTACATGAACACGGGCATCCAGCGTTCGAGCGCCACCCCGCTGGGTGCGCACACCTCGACCGCGCCGGCCGGTTCGGTCAAGCAGGGCAAGGAACAGCACCGCAAGGATCTGACCAAGATCCTGGTCGCCCACAACATCCCCTACGTGGCGCAGACCACGCCCTTCCACTGGAAGGATCTGGCGATGAAGGTGGAAAAGGCCCTGGCCTGCGACGGCCCGGCGTTCCTGAACATCCTGATGCCGTGCACCGTCGGCTGGCACTTCGATACGGCCATCGGCATCGACCTGGCGCGCGAAGCGGTGGAGGCGAACTTCTGGCCGCTGTTCGAGGTCGAAAACGGTGTCTACACCATCAACAAGAAGCCCAAGGACCGGCAGCCCATCGAACCGTGGATGAAGAAGCAGGGCCGCTTCCGGCACCTGTTCAAGCCCGGCAACGAGCACATCCTCGAGGCGAGCCAGAAGCACGTCGACGACGAGTGGGAAAAGCTGCTCAAACTGGAGGCCATGACCGCGGAGTAACCACGGTTCGGCTGTTGCATGAAAGAGGGGGCGGGCCCGCGGGTCCGCCCCCTCGTCTTGTTGCCGCTGCAATCGCTGACACCGCACTTGAAGAGGGTGTGCTGGCTGTCGGTTTCCGAACAGGCGCGGTGTGGGTCCGGCGGCGGGGGCTAACGTCCCAAGGACTCCAGCAGTTCCCGCGCTTCCCGGTCTTCCGGCATCTCATTCAGGATCCTGCGCAGTTCCCGCGCTGCGCCGGCGGTGTCGCCATCGTCCAGATAGACGTAGGCCAGGTTACGGCGGGCATGAATGGAGCGCGGATCGAGTTCGAGGGCCCGCAGCAGGTGGGTGCGTGCCGCCGGGCGTTCGCCCAGCATCGCCAGCAGGGTCCCGTAATTACTGTGCGTGAAGGCCTGGAATGGGTCGAGCTCCAGACTCTCGCGGAAGGCTTGCCGGGACGGTTCGTAGCGACCCTGGGCCGCCAGGGCCAGCCCGAGATAGGTGTGGGTCAGAGCCCTGCGTGGCGCGATCCGCAGTGACTCGCGCAGGGCCTGTTCCGCGGCGGTGAACCGGTTCATCTTGAAGAGGGTGACCCCGAGATGGTAGGGGACCTCCGCATCGTCCGTGTTGTACCGCATGGCGGTTTCCAGTGCCTGCAGGGATTGGGGCAGCTGGCCCAGGGTCCGCTGCACGGTGCCCAACCACAGATAGCTTTCGTAATCCTCGGGCCAGGTATCGCGTGCCTGGATGTAGGCGTCCACGGCCTGCGGGTACTGTTCGACCTTGGCGTACCGGAAACCGTCGTGGAGATGCTGAACATACTCCCGCATCCGTTCGTTGATGGGAAAGCGGGCCGGCAGGGTGAACAGGCCGGCCGCGGCACCGATTCCGACCAGTAGCAGGAGATGACGCCACCGTCTTTTCCGGACGGCATGCCCGCACAGGAGGATGAAATAGGCGGCAAAAATGCTGAGGTAGGGCAGCGCGATGATCCGATACCGGGTGGTGACGAAAAACGCAGCCGTGGTCAGGATGATGACCCCCACCAGACCGTAGAGAGCGCCCATTCTTCGGTACCGGGGCAAGGCGCCGACCATGCCGGCAACGGCCAGCGCCATGAAGAGGTGCAACCCCAGGGGGGTGACCGCGAGCAGGGAACTGCGGCGGCGCGCGTGCTGGTAGGACTCGATCTGGGGGATGTCCTGTCCGTTCAGGAACAACTGGGCCTTCTTCAGGTAGCGGACGCACCAGGCCAGTGGTTCGGCCTGGATCTTGGCCAGGGCCCGGCCCGTCCAGTAACGCGAGATCGCCGCCGAATCCAGCTGGCGGCCCACCGCGGTCTCGGCGCTGTCTTCACCGTTCCAGCTGGAATCGGTGGCAATGCTCTTCTTGTCGAAGAACAGATTCTGCGAATCTGCGGCATTGCCGAGGTAGAAGTTGAACCCGCCGCTGGAGGTGATGGGCACCAGGACCTGTTCGACCCGGTAGTTGCGGATCATGGTGACCGACGGCGCGAGGGCAACTCCGGCCAGGTAGACCGCCGCGGCGAACAGGGCGGCGCGGCCGACCGTTGGGCGCCTGAACACGAGACCCAGCGGGTACAGGACAGCGGCCAGCAGCAAGGTGGGCCGCCCGGTGGCGGCCAGGCCGAGCAGAATTCCCGCGGCCAGGATTTTTCGTCGCGACGTTCCCGGGTCTGACCGCAGCAGCAGGCCGGTCTGGACGGCCAGCAGGACCGACACCAGCACTTCCATCAGCAAGGTGCCCTCGAAGAATATCTGGGGACCGGAAACCGCCATCAAACCCGCAGCCAGCAAGCCGGTTTCGTGATTGACCCAATCGCGACCGAGACGATAGGTCAGGCCGCACAGGACCACCCCGAGACCGTGCTGGAGCAGGATTGCGACAGCGGCGCTGGCCCCGGTGAGCGTGTAGACGGCCCCCAGGAAATAGGGGTAGAGGGGACCGAAGAAAAAGGCCTTGGGGAAGCCGGTGCCGTGGCCGGCGGCGAGGCTGCGGGCGATTTCATCGAAGACGGCAGCATCCCAGATCGGCACGGTAAACGAGGCATCGGAACGCACCTGCAGGAAGTAGACCAGGCGGATGAGGGCCGCGCTCCACAGAATCCAGGCCAAGGGGGATCCGTAGAGGGGCTGCAGGTTGAGGGCCAAGCGGTGCCGGGACCGTTCCACGAGCGTCTCTCCTGTGCCTGGGTGCCGGAAGGCCCTGCGCTTGAGGGCAACAACCTCATTAATAACATGAGGCTGCGGCTTTTCAAAGAAGGGTGTTCGAGCCCTTCAGGGGAGGTATTTCTAGATATCCCACCAAAGGCGTTGTATTATTAACAGCGGGCGCCCGCCGCCCGAATCCTCGAGAACGATCCGTCCTGGTCCGGTCTTCAGTC
>Ga0316201_10001599_pt1 | contig 15410 bp, 13 predicted proteins | sample CS6wburrow_MG_FD_204516 | JGI IMG/M metagenome (GOLD analysis project Ga0316201, IMG submission 204516) | Coastal sediment microbial communities from Delaware Bay, Delaware, United States - CS-6 worm burrow | ecosystem: Environmental > Aquatic > Marine > Coastal > Sediment | place: USA... | reverse complement strand
CACGCCTACAAGTCTTACAGAAAACTCATTAATCTTTAGTAAGCGTTTAATGGAAAAGTGGTGGAAAGAAGGCTATGCTTATGCAGAAAAAAAGCATGGAGATTAATTCTTATTTTTTCAATTACCACATTTCACTGACTTCTTCTTTTATATAAGATAATGCTGCTTTGCTAGGAGATTGTCTTTCCATAAGCTCGGTCAAAACCACTTCGCGAAGTTTATTTGCCGTGTCAGTTTTCTCAAGCATATTTGCTTTTCTGATTAACTGAATTGTTGCATTTTTTGCAGCAGTAATAATGTTCCAGCACTCGTCTGTAACATAGATTTGTTGTGACAAATTATGTTCAAATTCTTGTTCTATACTTGCTACAAGTAAAGTTTCGTAATCATCTTTATTTGAGGATGTTGGGTTTATCCTTATTAATAATTTTGAAGGTGCTATACGCTCCAGAAAAAGAGCCATGCGCTCATAGGCTTGTAAGCGTAATGGAAAGGTTTCTTTTTGCATATCTTTTTGCAACAGAAAACGTCTTCTGCCAGCTTCATTTTCCATATGTTGCTTAAAAAAATAGTAAGCAATTGCTCCAACAATTACTGCAGGGAGTAAGCTAAAAAGTAACTCTACGATTTTATCTATATCCATTTTATTTCTGATTTTAAATTTATTTTATTTGTCCGCCAAGATACTCACAATCCTTTAAATGTTGCATACTTTTAAAAGGCACTTTTGTTTTTTTATAACCATAAGTTCTATTTAATTCTTTAGATAAATTATGGTCATCAACATTAACTTCAATATCTCGCATTTTAAATTCACATGGATGTTCGTAACCTGCAGCATGTGTGATTTCTACTAACTCTTTTCTAAAGGTTTTAAAATATTGAGCTAAACGTTCAGATTTTAAAGGAACGTCTATTCCACGTTGCAACCATTGACTTTGTGTTGCAACACCAGAAGGGCAGCGATTGGTATGGCAAATTTGTGCCTGTATACATCCAATGCTCATCATAGCTTCTCGAGCTACATTAATTATATCCGCACCCATCGCAAATGCCATTGCGGCTTTTGCAGGAAACCCAAGTTTTCCGCTACCAATAAATACAATGCGTTCTGAGAGTCCTTTCTTTTTGAATAGTTTATAAAGATCTCCAAAACCATAAACCCATGGTAATGATACATGGTCTGCAAAACTTGGTGGTGCAGCACCTGTTCCACCTTCTCCACCATCAACTGTAATAAAATCTGGACCTTTACCTGTTTTAACCATCACATCAGCCAATTCTTCCCATTGGTCTAACTTGCCAATTGCGGCTTTAATTCCAACTGGTAATCCGGTTTTTTCAGCAATAGCTTCAATAAAATCAACCATCTCAGGTACTGTAGAAAACGCTTTATGATTTGGTGGTGATAATACTGTTTTACCAACTTCAACACCTCTTATTCCTGCGATTTCCTTAGTGATTTTAGTTCCAGGAAGAACACCACCTTTGCCCGGTTTAGCTCCTTGTGATAGTTTTAATTCTATAGCACGAATAAATGGATTGTCTTCAACTAGTTTTTTCATTTTTTCCATTGAAAAACTACCATCATCAGCTCTAACACCAAAATAACCTGTACCAAAATGAAAAACAACATCTCCTCCATGACTGTGGTAAGGGGAAAGTCCACCTTCGCCAGTATTATGATATGCTCCAGCTATTTTAACGCCTTTATTTAAAGATTCTACAGCTTTAGCTGATAGTGATCCAAAACTCATTGCTGAGACGTTAATAACAGAAGCAGGACGATAGAGTTTGCGTCTTTTATTGAATTCTCCCATGACCTTTGCACATGGTAAAAATGTTTTATCTATAGCATTAGGATGATTTCCTTCAGTTTTAAACGGAAACATAGCATTATTTATAAATATATGCTGATGCGCATAGATATCTCTATCAGTGCCAAATCCTTCGTAGTTATTTTCATTCTTAGAAGATGCGTATACCCAACCACGTTCAATACGGTTAAAAGGTAATTCCTCTCTATTATTAGCAACTAAATATTGACGTAATTCTGGGCCAATACTTTCTAGCAGATACCTTACATGTCCTAGAATAGGGAAGTTATGACTTATAGTGTGACTTCTTTGAGCAATATCTCTTATAGCTACAATTGCTAAAGCTATGATAATCCATATCCACCAAGAAATTGAACCTATAAATTCTAAAATAGAATCCATATAATTAATTGTTTAAATAATCTATGGTGAGTTGTGTAAAAGCTTTGACACCCAATAACATACCGCTTTCGTCAATCATAAAGTCAGGAGTATGGTGGGGAAAAGATCCTTTAGGTTCTTCGTCTGGATTCATACCTCCTAAAAAGAAATAAATACCAGGAACGACCTCTTGAAAATAAGAAAAATCTTCACCACCAGTCGTAGCTTTCATAATTTTAACATTTTCTGCTCCTGCCACTTTTTGTAGAGAAGGAAGCATTTTATCCGTTAAATCAGGGTCATTAAACGTAATAGATGTTTGATTTCTAAATGTAATTGTAGCTTCTCCACCATAGGCTTTTGCTATGGTTTCTGTCATTTCAATCATCCGTCTTTCAATCATAGCACGCATTGCAGGATCTAAAGTTCTTACAGTTCCAATTAATTGAGCCGTTTCAGGTATAATATTAAATCGTGTTCCTGCTGTTATTTTTCCAACAGTAATCACAGCAGCTTCGTCAGTTAATTTAGCTTCTCTACTAATTATAGTTTGTAAGCCGTCAATAATTTTTGCTGAAATTAAAATAGGGTCAACACCAGACCAAGGCTGAGAACCATGGGTTTGTTTTCCTTTTACGTCGATTACAAACCGCTCTACAGAAGCCATAATTCCACCTTTCTTATATTTTAAAACTCCGACTGGAGTACCAGCATTTATATGTAAGCCAAAAATAGCATCAACTTTAGGGTTTTCTAAAACACCTTCTTTAATCATTAATTTTGCACCTCCTTCTTCACCTGGAGGTGGACCCTCTTCGGCAGGTTGAAAAATAAACTTTATAGTACCTTTTATTTTGTCTTTGTGTTTAGATAATACTTCAGCAACTCCCATTAATATGGCAATGTGCGTATCGTGACCACAAGCATGCATGACTCCGGTTTCAGTATCTAAAAACTTTGTTTTTACCGTAGACTTAAATGGTAAATCATTACGTTCAGTTACGGGAAGCGCATCAATATCTGCTCTTAGTGCTACAACCTTACCTGGTAAATCTCCTTTTAATAAGCCTACAACTCCAGTTATTGCTACTCCAGTTTCCACTTCTAAGCCTAAGGATTTTAAATGTGCAGTAATTTTTTCTGCTGTTTTAAATTCTTGATTAGATAATTCTGGATTTTCATGAAAATCTCGGCGCCATTCAATGACTTTCTTTTCAATATCAATAATATCCTGTTGAATTGAGTTTTGAGCAAAACTAAACGTAAACACTAAACAAAGCAAAAATGGTAATAATTTCATAGTGATTCTAATTTGAAATATTATGTAGTATAGTTGAAAATATCTAAAGGTGATATTTGAAATCTAAAATTTGATAAAATGGTATCCGTTATTTTGATATTGTAATAATGCTGTCATAGCCGAAAGTGCAAATTTTACATTAGGATTTGTTTCTGATCGAGATACATTTCTGAAATTTGCCGTCTGACCACAAAAAATGATATCCACTCCAGCAGTGTTAAGTTGTTTTATTAATTCAGTATTAGGGTTTTTACTTCCGTATTTTTCTAAGTAAACACTGTCTGTAAGCACGTCTTTCCATGCGCCACCATGTATTGTGATAGCTACATTTAGTTGGCTGATATCCATACCTGAGTCTGCATGCATGTTTAAAAAGCGAGCAGCGGTTACTATATTACTATTAATTTGAGTTTTATTTTCTGAACTTTTAGAGACATCAAAAATAACTTTAAAGGTTGCTGCAGTATCTGTTGCTATTTCTGGATTTTCAACTTTAAAAGTTTTACCAAAATCAGGAATTATTTTTCCTTTTGCTCTATTTGATTGGGCAATTATTGAAGATGTAATAAAAACTATAATGTAAAAGAGTACGGAGCTTTTTTTCATTTGAAAATTTTGCACTAAGATATTGAAATTTGATAAAACCAATGGTGTAATACATTGTTTATAATTAATTCCATTTCTATATGGTAAAACCTAAGACAATTCTTAATTTCACAGTTCGAAAAATTTAGCAATTGGAAAAGTATCTTAGTCAACTAAACGAGGCACAATTAGAACCCACATTACAAAAAGACGGTCCGATGATCATCATCGCTGGAGCAGGTTCTGGTAAGACTCGTGTTCTAACCTTTCGCATAGCGTATTTAATGAGTAAAGGGGTAGATGCATTCAATATTTTGGCGTTGACTTTTACCAATAAAGCTGCTAAAGAAATGAAAGGCAGAATCGCTGATATTGTTGGTGATGGTGAAGCAAAAAATTTGTGGATGGGAACATTTCACTCTGTTTTTGCAAAGATTTTACGTTTTGAAGGTCATCATTTAGGCTTTCCGAGTAATTTTACAATTTACGATACACAAGATTCTCAGAAGCTCATGGGTTCCATTATAAAGGAAATGGGTTTAGATAAAGATATTTATAAAACAAAACAGGTTTATAGCCGAATTTCATCTTACAAAAACAGTCTTGTTACAGTAAAAGCTTATTATAAAAATCCAGAACTGATGGAAGCAGATGCTATGGCAAGGCGTCCGAAAATGGGAGAGATTTATAAGGAATATGTAGACCGTTGTTTTAAAGCTGGTGCTATGGATTTTGATGATCTATTGCTAAGAACAAATGAACTTTTAACGCGTTTTCCTAATGTGCTGGCTCAATATCAAAATAAATTCCGTTATATCTTGGTAGATGAGTATCAAGATACCAATCACTCACAATATTTAATTGTTAGAGCTTTAGCTGATCGTTTTCAAAATATATGTGTAGTAGGTGATGATGCGCAAAGTATATATGCCTTCCGTGGAGCAAATATTAATAACATTTTAAACTTTCAGAAGGATTATGATGGAGTTAAAATGTATCGTTTAGAACAGAATTATCGTTCTACAAAAAACATTGTTGGTGCCGCGAATTCTGTTATAGAGCATAATAAAACCAAATTAGATAAAATCGTTTGGACTGCTAATGACATAGGAGAAAAAGTAAAAGTAAATCGTTCTTTAACTGATGGTGATGAAGGTCGTTACGTCGCTAGTACGATTTGGGAAACAAAAATGAATAATCAACTGCATAATAGTGATTTTGCAGTGTTGTATCGTACTAATGCACAATCTAGAGCAATAGAAGATGCTTTAAGAAAACGCGATATACCGTATCGTATTTATGGTGGTTTATCATTTTACCAACGGAAAGAAATTAAAGATGTAACAGGTTATTTACGCTTAATTTTAAACCCAGCAGACGAAGAAGCGCTGAAGCGTGTTATTAATTATCCGGCAAGAGGAATAGGGCAAACAACAATCGATAGACTTATTGTTGCTGCAAATGGTTATAATAAAACTATCTTTGAAGTATTAAAACATATTGATAGATTAGATATTAATATCAATAATGGAACAAAAAATAAGTTAAAAGATTTCGTTACACTTATTGAAAGTTACCAAGTAATGAATCAGACTGCGAATGCATTTGATTTAGCTGAACATGTTACCAAAACAAGCGGATTAATTAGAGAGCTTAATAAGGATGGTACACCAGAGGGTGTAACTCGCATGGATAATGTTCAGGAATTATTAAATGGTATTAAAGATTTTGTTGAAGGACAAATTGAATTAGCCGATGCAGGAGATTCCTTAGCAGAATTCTTAGAAGATGTGGCTTTGGCTACCGATTTAGATGCCGATAAAGGTGATCCGGATCATGTGGCTTTAATGACGATACACTTGGCAAAAGGCCTTGAGTTTGGTCACGTGTTTGTTGTTGGGATGGAAGAAGATTTGTTTCCGAGTGCCATGAGCATGAATACAAGAAGCGAACTCGAAGAAGAACGACGTTTGTTCTATGTAGCATTAACTAGAGCTGAAAAACAAGCCTATTTAACGTATACTTTGTCGCGTTATAGATGGGGAAAATTAATAGATGCTGAGCCAAGTCGATTTATTGAAGAAATAGATGAAGAGTTTGTAGATATAATAACACCATTGAAAGAGCAACGATTTAACCCAATGCTAGATGAATCGATTTTTGGTGATATAGAACCTAATCGTGTTAGATTCGCAAAACCTAAAATAGCTAAAATGCAGAAAAAAGGTAAAAATACTAAACCAGAAAATTTTAAAATTAGCACTCCAAAGAAAATGAAGCCGGTTGATGAAACCGATAGTGCTTCAGATTCATTTGAAAGTAAATTAGAGGTTGGTAACAAAGTGAATCATCAACGTTTTGGTAGAGGTGAAGTCATTAAGATTGAAGGTGTAGGTGGTGATGCCAAGGCTGAAATAAAATTTCAGAAAGGTGATACTAAGAAATTGTTGCTACGCTTTGCTAAGCTTCAGATTATGCGTGAAAGTTAGTATTACATGTGTAATTCTATAAATGTTTTTAGTTTTACAGATGTATCAAATAAATTCAACCCAATCCAGCCATGTCCTTCGTTTGGGTACAAAGTAAATTCATGAGCCACATTTAGTTCTTCTAACTTATCTCTCATAGCTGTACCCTGTGTTGTAGGAATTAAAGGGTCTTGACCACCATAAAATAAAATAGTAGGAGGTGAGGTTGTAGATGCTCTGTGATAAGGACTAACTTCTTCCAAAAATGGTGTTGTGGCATCAATTCCAAAAGTCTCTATAATTTCTTGAAGAACAGGATCGGTATTGTTTAAGTAAGCAGGATCCGTAAAATTAGTTGGGCCAACGACACTGCATACCATGTTAGTCTGGTTATTGCTATCAAACGCATAACTCCATAATAATGATAAATGTGCGCCAGCGCTTACTCCAACAAATCCTATTTCATTAGAAATAGTATAATTATTATTCTCTAGGTAATTCACCACACTTGTAATATCATTAATTTGCATTGGGTAGGGCTGATTGTTATCATCGGCTAACCTGTAATTCATATTAACAACAGCATAGCCAGGTATTTGATCTTTTATAAATTCTTTAAAAGTATTCATATCTGCTTTATCACCAGACGTCCAGCCACCTCCATGAATTAGGATTAGTGTTTTTGTATCTTCAGTTCTATTAGCTGGAAGAAATAAATCGAAAACTTGATCGCTATCGTTTCCATAAGAAATATTAAGTTCCTCGAAGGCATCAAATGACTCTGTTGTAATAGCATCAGGATCATCAGAAGAGCATGAAACAAAAACCGTAATAACAAATAAATAGATGAATAGCAGTTTAAAGTCTTTCATATTGAAAATAATAGTTAATTTGTAAACGTATTTGTAAGATACATATTATGGCAGAATTTATTAAAATATATCCTGAGAATCCTAATCCAAAGGCAATTCAGAAGGTGGTGAATGTGTTAAAAAGAGGTGGTTTAATAATATACCCTACAGATACTGTTTACGGTTTAGGTTGTGATATTACTAATATTAAAGCTTTAGAGCGTATCGCAAAAATTAAAGGTGTAAAGCTCGAAAAATCTAATTTTTCATTCGTTTGCGAGGATTTAAGTAACCTTAGCGATTATGTAAAACAAATTGACACAACAACTTTTAAAATCTTAAAACGCGCATTGCCTGGTGCTTATACTTTTATTTTGCCTGGTGCAAAAACGCTTCCAAATCCATTTAAGAAACGTAAAACGGTAGGTATAAGAGTACCTGACAATTCAATTGCTTTGGCTTTAGTAGCAGCTTTAGGAAACCCAATTGTTTCTACTTCAATTAGAGATGAAGATGATGTTTTAGAATATACAACCGATCCAGAATTAATTCTCGAAAAATGGGACAATCTAGTTGATTTAGTTATTGATGGTGGTTATGGTGGTAATGAAGCATCTACAATCATAGATTTATCAGAAGATGAACCACTGATTATTAGAGAAGGTAAAGGTAGTTTAGAGATTTTTTAAGTCGCTTTTAATAATTTTTTCATGGTTTCACTGTTACTATAAAAAAGCACTACTGATATAAATCCACATACCATGAATCCTAGAAAAAGAGGAGCTACAGTGTCCTTTACAAATCCTCCAATATAATTTGCAATAGGCACAGCCATAACGGTTGATATAAAACCATTTAAAGCAGAGCCAATACCAGCAATATGCCCCATTGGTTCCATAGCTAAAGCTCTTAGGTTACCAAATAAAAAGGCAACACTAGCAAATTGTAGTGTAAAAAATAGAAGTAGAATTTCAAAACTTGGATTTTTCTCAAACCCGAAAAGAATCACGTATATAAATGATATAGCTACAAATGCTAATAAGGCTATATTGACAAGGTTTTTCATTCCAAATCGCATTACCAATGCACTATTTAAATAAGTCGCTAGACCAATGGAAATAGCTAAACTAGCAAAAATATAAGGGAAATACTCGCCTAAGTTATATTGTACCTGAAAGATTTGCTGAGAGGTACTCAAATACACCATAAAGGATCCTGTTATAAAACCAGATAATAAGGTATAGATTACTGCAGATTTTATTTTAAAGAATGCAATTGTACCAGTTTTAAATATAGAGAGACTAAAGGATTTTTTATATTCTTCATGGAGTGTTTCGGGTTGCCGTTTCCAAAACCAAAGCAATACTAAAAAGCCAAACGCTAAATTCACAATAAATATAGACTTCCAACCAAATTGAACCAATAAAAATTGTCCTAGCATCGGTGCAATTACTGGCACTAAAATAAAAGTCATAACAACTATAGATAGAATCTTAGCCATATGATCTCCGCTATAAGAGTCCCTAACAATAGCAATACTCATTGTTCTTGGTGATGACAACCCAATACCTTGCAGAGCACGACCAAAGAGCATCATTTCAAAGCTACGAGTAGTAATACAAATAATAGAGGCAATTACAAACACACCAAATCCAAAATAAACCATTGGTTTACGCCCAAAACTATCAGAAAGCGGACCAAATATGAGCTGACCAACACCAAGACCTAAAAATATGGCGGTAATTAGTTTTTGATTTTCTGTATCACTAACGCTACTTATATAGTCACCAATTGTTGGAAGGGCAGGCAGAACAGCATCTATTGATAGTGCTACTATCGACATTAATGCCGCCATTAAGACGATAAATTCTAACTGCGAACGTTGTTGGTTTTGCATTGCGCAAAAGTAAGTCAATTATTGTCTATTTTTGGATAGCTGTTATACTAAAAATCAGATAGTAATATTTAATAATCACATCGTATGCTCACAGAAACACTTATCAAAATATTTAAAAGAGATTTAAGTAAATTAAAGAAAGAAGTGGATTCTTTTAAAAATGAAGACAACCTATGGATAGTAACGAAAGATGTTTCTAATTCTGCAGGTAATTTATGTCTTCATCTTGTTGGAAATCTAAATTATTTTGTTGGTGCCATTTTAGGAGATTCTGGTTATGTGAGACAACGTGATCTAGAATTCTCACTTAAAAATATTCCAAAATCAGAATTGATTAAACAAATCGATAACACCATTGACCTAGTAGAAAAGATATTAAGCAAATTAACTCAGGAAGATTTGCAAAAAGAATACAAGCGTCGTGTATTTGAAGATACGATGACAACAGAATATTTTTTAGTACATCTCACAACACACTTAGCGTACCATTTAGGTCAAATTAACTATCATAGACGTTTACTCGATTTGTAATTGTTTACACATATTCAAAATAATTTATAAAAGGTAGTTGATTCATTCTGTTGGAGCCTTCTGACAAATGTATATTTGCACAAATATTAAACGAAATGCAACACTTAACAGAGAGTCCTAAAAAGTCAAAAGATGGCAAGCCAAAAGTAACAATGGCAACCGCTTTTAAGACCATTATTTGGCCACGACGAAATTTAGTTTTTTTGGGTTTATTGCTTATTGTAATTCGCAGTTTGTCAGGTCTTATTTTGCCATGGCAAAGTAAAGTGTTATTAGATGAAATTGTACCTAACAAAGATTATAACCAATTATATACATTAATTGTCATAGTTATAATAGCAATTTCAGTTCAAGCTATCACATCATTTGCACTTACAAAAATTTTGAGTGTCCAAGCACAATACCTTATTAGTGAATTGCGTGCGCAGGTTCAGAAAAAGGTGTTGTCTTTGCCTATTAGCTTTTTTGACAATACAAAATCTGGGGCTTTAGTGTCGCGTATAATGAGTGATGTCGAAGGTGTTCGTAATCTTATTGGTACAGGTTTAGTACAATTGGTTGGTGGCACGTTTACAGCAATTATTTCTTTAATTATATTGATAAAATTGAATGCGTGGATGACCCTTTTTGTATTTGTACCGTTGTCAATTTTCGCATTTATTGCCTTAAAAGCCTTTAAATACATACGGCCAATATTTAGAACTCGAGGTAAGATTAATGCAGAAGTTAAAGGGCGATTAACGGAGACCTTAGCTGGTGTGCGTGTTATAAAAGCCTTTAATGCTGAAGAACAAGAGAATAAAGTATTTGAAAAAGGCGTAGATGAAATTTATCAGAATGTAAAAAAGAGTTTGACAGCAACAGCATTAATGACAAGTTCTTCAACCTTTTTGATTGGTGTTGCAACAACCGGAATTATGGGCATTGGTGGTTATTATATGATCGAAGGAAGTATGACTGCCGGTGAATTTTTATTCTTCACATTAATTCTTGGATTCATGATAGCACCTATTGTGCAGATGAGTAATATTGGAAGTCAACTTACTGAAGCTTTAGCTGGCCTAGACCGTACGGAAGAGCTTATGAATATGACCGCTGAAGACGAAGATGAAGACAGAACCATTCAATTAGAACGAATTAAAGGTGATATTAAATTTAGAAATGTGTCTTTTGCTTATGAAGAAGGAAAACCAGTATTACATAATATAGATTTTGACGCGCCATCTGGTTCCGTTATAGCATTAGTTGGTAGTTCTGGATCTGGTAAGTCTACGATAGCAGGTTTATCAGCTACATTTTTGAATCCAGCATCTGGAATGATTACAATTGATGGCCAAGATTTATCAAAAGTAAAGCTCAGTAGTTTTAGACAAAACTTAGGAGTTGTATTGCAAGACGAATTTCTATTCGAAGGCACCATTAGAGAAAACATTATGTTTCCAAGACCAAAAGCAACAGAAGCTCAGCTACAAAATGCAGTAAAAGCAGCTTACGTTAATGAATTCACAGATCGTTTTGATGATGGATTAGAAACTTTAATAGGTGAACGTGGAGTAAAACTTTCTGGTGGTCAACGACAGAGAATTGCTATTGCTAGAGCCATTTTAGCGGATCCTAAGATTATCATTTTAGATGAAGCGACTTCGAATTTAGATACGGAAAGTGAAGGCTTAATTCAAAAAAGTTTATCAGAATTAACTAATAACAGAACCACCATAGTAATAGCCCACCGTTTAAGTACAATTAAAAGAGCGAACCAAATCTTGGTCATAGAATCAGGACGCATTGCAGAGCGAGGCACACACGACGAATTAATTAAAGCCGAAGGTCGTTATTATGATTTGTATACATTCCAGGCAAAAATATAAGTGTTAAACGCATCATAAACTCTAATAATCATCACGAGTTTTATATAAATTTAATCTCTCTTAAGAATTAATCAATATGAAACGAGCATGTTAAAACTGTTATTGCCCAAGCGAATGATTAATAGCGAACAGCATGTCACCTATTAAAAACAAAAAATAAAATCACATGAAAATCAGAATTATAGGACTTCTAATAATATCCTTACTTATTTCAAAAACTAGTACCGCTCAAGACTTAACTTTCGAAGAATACAACCCTAAGTCTACGCTTGTTGTTCCAGGTAAAACTGTAAAGCGCGCAAAGTTTCCTTTTATTGATGTGCATGGTCACCAATATAGAATGGGGACTCAAGATTTAAAACCTGTAATTACTGCTATGGACACATTAAACCTGCAGGTTATGGTTAATTTGAGCGGAAGAACAGGAGAGGATTTGGTTAAAGCTATAGCCAACGCAAATACTAACTATCCAGGACGTTTTGTCTTATTTTGTAATATTAATTTTGAAGGTGCTGGAGCTAAAGGTTGGATTGAAAAAACAGTAAAACAACTCGAAGATGATGTGAAAACAGGTGCTGTGGGATTGAAGGTTTACAAAAGTTTAGGTTTAAGAAATAATGATTCAGATGGCAACCGCTTAGCGATTGACGATTCTAGATTAGATCCAATATGGGAGAAGTGTGGTGAATTAGGAATTCCTGTTTTAATTCATTCTGCAGACCCTAAATTATTTTGGGCCGACTTTGACGGAGATAATGAGCGTTGGTTAGAATTAAAAACACACCCGAGAAGAAAACGAAGTGCTACTAATCCCGTGCCATGGGAGCAGATTATACAAGAACAGCATAATATGTTTAAAAAGCATGGGAATACTACGTTTATTAATGCACATATGGGCTGGTTTGCAAACGATTTAGGCAAATTAAGTGAGCTATTAGACGAAATGCCAAATATGAATGTTGGCATTGGAGCTATAATAGCCGAATTAGGTCGCCAACCAAGATTTGCAAAATCATTTTTTGAAAAATATCAAGACCGTATTTTATTCGGAAAAGACAGCTGGAAACCAGAAGAATTCCCAACCTATTTTAGAGTTTTGGAGTCTGATAATGAGTATTTCCCTTACCACAAAAAGTACCATGCCTTTTGGCCTATGTACGGTTTAGATTTATCGGACGAGGTTCTTAAAAAAGTATATTACAAAAACGCATTGCGTATTGTGCCAGGAATCGATAAAAGTAAATTCACGGAATAAGAATACTTATGATATTTGACAATTATAAGATTTCACTATTAGGTGCCAATGAAGGCGATGCATTCTTTGAGTTAATAGATTCTAATAGACAACGTTTAGAAGATTTCTTTGCTGGAACGGTTTCTAAAACACGCACTCTTGAAGATACATTGGAATATTGTTTTGAAATTCAAAAGCTTATAGAAGTTATAAGTTATCTACCTTTTTTGATTACAGATATAGAAACTAATAAATTTATTGGTTTAGTGGATGTGAAAAATATTGATATGAATGTTCCAAAAGCTGAACTTGGAATATTTATAGATAAGCACTTTGAAGGTAAAGGTATAATCTCTAAAGCAACAAATTTAGTCATAGATCATATTGTTGAAGAGTATAAATTTATAAAGCTATTATGTAGAGCAAATAGCAGAAATAAAGGCAGTATTGCTGTAATCCTTAAAAATGGATTTGAGTTCGAAGGCACCATTAGAAAGGATTACAGAACTACAAAAGGCGAAATAGTAGATTTAAACTACTATGGTCGCGTTTTTTAATTAAAGTGGGATATTCCCATGCTTACGTTTAGGTCTATTCACTTCTTTATTTTCAAGCATACTAAACGCTTTTATTAATTTACGTCTTGTGTTTTTAGGTAATATAACTTCGTCTATAAAACCACGTTCAGCAGCACTATAAGGATTTGCAAAATGTTCTGCATATTCAGCTTCTTTTTCTTTCCATTTAGCTTCAGGGTCTTCAGCCGATACAATTTCTCGTTTAAATATTATTTCTGCTGCACCTTTTGCACCCATTACAGCAATTTCTGCATTAGGCCAAGCAAAGTTCATGTCAGCTCCAATATGTTTAGAGTTCATTACATCATAAGCTCCACCATAAGCTTTTCTTGTGATGACTGTAATTCTTGGTACTGTAGCTTCACTGAACGCATAGAGTAGTTTTGCTCCTTGTACAATAATTCCCTCCCATTCTTGATCGGTTCCTGGTAAGAACCCTGGAACATCTTCTAATACCAATAATGGAATATTAAAAGCATCACAGAATCGTACAAAACGAGCGGCTTTTCTAGAGCTCTTTACCCCAAGTACACCTGCTAAAAACATAGGCTGATTGGCAACAATACCAATACTTTTTCCACCTAAACGTGCAAAACCAACAAGAATATTTTCAGCATAATCTTTATGAATTTCGTAGAATGAATCTTCATCGATAATGCCTTCAATCACCTCATGCATATCATAGGGTTTGTTGGGATTCTCTGGAACAATATCAGAAAGGCATTCTCTAAGTTCTTCTTTTAATTCAAACTCTAAATCTTCAGCTTTTTCTTTATTGCTTTGTGGTAAATAGCTCAACAACTTTTTGACATCTTCTAAACATTCAATATCATTGGTAGACGTTTTATGAGCAACACCAGATTTTGAAGAATGAACACTTGCTCCACCTAATTCTTCACTCGTGACTTCTTCATTTGTTACTGTTTTTACAACATTAGGTCCTGTTACAAACATATAACTTGTGTCTTGAACCATAATCGTAAAATCTGTCATAGCAGGCGAGTAAACAGCCCCACCAGCGCAAGGCCCCATAATTGCAGAAATCTGAGGGATTACTCCAGAGGCTTGTACATTTCTGTAGAAAATATCTGCATAACCACCTAGGGAACGGACACCTTCTTGTATACGTGCTCCACCAGAATCATTTAGTCCGATTATTGGTGCACCGACATTGACTGCCATGTCCATAATTTTACAAATCTTCTCTGCATGTGTTTCAGATAAAGAACCGCCAAAAACGGTAAAATCTTGAGCAAAAACATAGATTAGTCTTCCGTTAACGGTTCCATAACCCGTAACGACGCCATCACCATAAAACTTTTGGTCTGCCATACCAAATTCTTTTGTTCTGTGGGTAACTAATGCACCAATTTCTTCAAAAGAGCCTTCGTCTAAAAGATACATTACACGTTCTCTTGCTGTTAGTTTTTTCTTTTGGTGTTGTTTATCTATTCGTGCTTGCCCACCTCCTAATTTGGATAGCGCTATTTTATCGTTAAGTGTTTTTATTTTAGAGTCCATAGTATCTTAGTTAGGTAATCTTAATAATTTTTGATCTTCTAGATATTGTTTAAGAGCAATTTTAGCAGCAATCTCTGCTTCTTTATGATGTTGCTCTTCTAATAGGCTAGGTGAGTAGTAATTCTTTACAAAGTGGGTGTCAAAATTTCCACTTCTAAAAGCTTCATGTTCAAAAACAAAACGTCCGAAAGGTAATGTTGTTTGTACGCCTTTTACATGATAGTTATCTATTGCTTTAATCATTAATTCAATTGCTTCTTCTCTAGTACTACCATAAGTAATTAATTTAGAAAGCATAGGGTCGTAATAAATTGGAATATCCATTCCTTCTTCAAAACCGTTATCAACTCGGATGTTTTCACCAACTGGTAGCTTATAT
>Ga0316201_10001598_pt1 | contig 15413 bp, 19 predicted proteins | sample CS6wburrow_MG_FD_204516 | JGI IMG/M metagenome (GOLD analysis project Ga0316201, IMG submission 204516) | Coastal sediment microbial communities from Delaware Bay, Delaware, United States - CS-6 worm burrow | ecosystem: Environmental > Aquatic > Marine > Coastal > Sediment | place: USA... | reverse complement strand
AAGAAGGTTTGCCCAAAAGCATCTTTAGCTGGTTTCCGGGAGAGCGTGCTAAAAGCGGCATACAAATTAGCTCTATTTCACGGGATACAACCATTGCACGCCAGTTTTCAGAGAAAAACGAAGATCTCCGCCGGACGTCAAGGTTTATCAAGGCAGATGATTTCAAAACAGATATCAATATCTATGGTGACAAAATTGCTTTGATGGATTTGCGCGGTATTGTACCTTTTTGCGTGCTCATCGAAAACAAGCATCTGGCAGAAACTATGAGGATGCTCTGGAGGCAATTGTGGAGCAGACTTGAAGACAAGTAGCAGATGAGCTGCTTATTCCTCTTCTTTTTTTTCCATGTGGTGTTCGATGATGCGTGATCCAACAGGCAAGTCAATCAAGCTGACCCTGACTTCCGGTGCAACGTTGCCAACGGTATAAAAATCATCATAGCCAGCGATAGCTTCGGCGAAACGGTTGGCGGCCTCGTTTGGCTCGGTCTCATAAAGCGGGCGTTGCAGCAGCAGCGCATATTCGCAATTGTCTGTTTGCGCGATGATATCAGATTGACGGCGCAGGCGGACAAGGAACTGCGAGAGCTTGGCTACGGCGTAATCGGCGGCGTAAGGCCCTTCTTTTTCATAGATCTCAGCGTAATTGGTCACACGGATGAAAACAATATAGGTGCGTTCTCCGTAACGATCAGCCCGATCCAGAGCCGAGAGAAAAAGCTGGTTGAATGCGGATTTTGCTATAATGCCGCCTGCACTGGGATAATCTTCCGAATCGTCTCCGATCCGTCTGGTCAGTGTTGTCAGATATTTGGCATTGTCGATAATGGAATCAAGCTTGTCCGGATCCACGGGCTTGGCCAGAAATTGATTGGCACCGGATTTTATAGCGTCTACCAGAGTGCCTTCTGTACCGATCTGCACAATGTAAGGATAGCGTGCTGTTGCGCGACGAATATTTAGAATTAGCGGGCGCGCACTGGTCAGTGGCATGGGATCTAGAAAGATCATATCGAATTGTTCAGAGGCCATGCGGTCAACAGCATTATTTTTGACGGGCTCTTGGAAAAGTTTATGTCCGATTGGCTCTAGTCGGGATTTAATCATTTGTGCCGTGATGTCGTCCCGGTCAACAATAAGAATTTTCATAGTTCTTCAAGCCCTTTTAATGCATGTTTTATCAAAATAACGCAGTGATCCAAAATCACCATTCCTGTCGATGATACGGGTAAAAACTATTTATTTATAAGAAAAATGGATAAACAAACGATTAACTTGTGAAAGAAATTGTGTTTTTAAGACAATGTTTGTTTGACAATTTCTATTGGCTGGGCTAGAGAATCCTGCAATCGTAATGCATTGTTCCATGTTGCGGACAGTTTGTTTTGGCAGCCCAGGTGGCGGAATTGGTAGACGCGCTAGCTTCAGGTGCTAGTTCTCTTCGGGGAGTGAAGGTTCAAGTCCTTTCCTGGGCACCATTTGAATATGACGATCTTGCTCTTCACGCAAGAAGATGAGCATGTCAGTAAAGAAAAGGCCCCTTATGAGCATCACACTATATCAAAATGATCTTCCGGACGGGCTGGGTTTTGGCTCTTCTGTTGCTATAGATACAGAAACAATGGGGCTAAATCCCGCGCGTGACCGGCTCTGTGTGATCCAGCTATCCTCCGGTGATGGCAATGCGCATCTGGTGCAATTCACCGACCCATCCTATGATGCTCCTAATCTGAAGGCTCTGCTGGCCAGCAAGAATGTTTTAAAAATATTCCACTTTGCGCGCTTTGATGTCGCGGTTTTGAAGAAATATCTGGGTGTAGAGTGCAAGCCTGTTTATTGTACAAAAATAGCCTCGAAGCTTGTGCGCACCTATACGGACAAGCATGGCTTGCGCAATTTATGCAAAGAATTGCTTAATGTTGAGATTAGCAAGCAATACCAATCATCCGATTGGGGGGCGGCGGAATTGACGGAGGAGCAGCAATCTTACGCGGCCAATGATGTGTTGTATCTTCACAAGATGAAAGACATTCTTGATGAAAGGCTAGAGCGTGAAGGGCGCACAGATATGGCGGCGCAGTGTTTTGAGTTTCTGCAAACGCGTGCAGAACTGGACCTTTTAGGTTGGGCCGACACCGATATTTTTGAGCATTAGAATCGCTGATGGGGAAAAACGCACAAAAGCTGGACTCCGGGGATTATGCAAAGTGTGCAGCGCGGGTTTTGCGTGAGGAATCTCAGGCACTCCTGACGCTGGCAGAGGATATCAACGGTGATTTTTCCAAGACCATAGAATCGATTCAAAACATGAAAAGCGCTGAGGGCGGTCCCGGCCGGTTGATCGTGGCTGGGATTGGCAAAAGCGGCCATGTTGCTCGTAAAATTGCCGCGACACTGGCTTCCACAGGCACGCCTTCCTATTTCGTCCACCCCGGAGAGGCCAGCCATGGCGATATGGGCATGATTACGGGCAAAGATGTGGTTCTGATGCTCTCCAAATCCGGTGAAAATACTGAGCTGTCCGATCTTATCCATTACACACGCCGTTTTGATATTACCTTGATTGCGATGACAAGTGCGCCCGAGAGCACTTTGGCAAAATATGCTGATCTTGTGCTTTTGCTCCCCAATGTGCCCGAGGCCTGTCCGAACGGTTTGGCCCCGACGACCTCCACGACCATGATGCTGGCGCTGGGCGATGCACTGGCGGTTGTCTTGCTGGAGCTTATGGGGCTGACGTCTGAGCAGTTCAAGGTTTTCCATCCCGGAGGAAAATTGGGTCAGCGCTTGCTGAAGGTCAGCGATCTAATGGTTTCTGGCGAGAATTTGCCGATTGTCGCGCAGAATTGCAAAATGGATCAGGCCATCCTGACCCTGACCGAAAAAAATCTTGGCGCGGTGCTGGTCTTTGATGAAAACAAGGAGATGCTTGGCATCATCACAGATGGGGATTTAAAACGCCATATGGCGTCGGATCTTTTGCAAAAGTCTGTTACAGAAATTATGACCGCTTCGCCCAAGAGCATCGCTGCGGATGCTCTGGCGGTAGAAGCATTGGATATCATGACCAAGCAGCCCGGAAGCTATATCACAAGTCTGATTGTTTCCGATGAAAAGAACCGTGTTTGTGGCATGATTCGCTTGCAGGATTGTTTACAAGCGGGCATTGCCTGACGTAAGCTTCCTATATGGAATCACAGGGCATAGCAAACACGCAAGATCGTCTGGAACGCCTCAGCCGGCGTAGCGTAAAAACGCATAGTGGCGGTTATTCCCGTTTTATTCGTGCCATGCGGCTCGTCTTGCCACTAGGAGCTGTGGGCATGATAGCGCTTCTGTTTGGCTGGAACAGCATGGAGCAGGAGCAAATCGTAGCACGGCAGCAAACCCCGCAGGAGCAAGCGCAAAATCAGGCATCTTCACGGCGCATCAGCCGCAATGAGCTTCTTAATCCAAAATTTGAAAGCACCGATAAGAAAAGCCAGCCCTATAAAATTACGGCAGACCGAGCCCTACAGGGCGAGAAGAACAAAGACTTGATTATGCTCGAAAATCCTGTGGGCACGCTGACCATGCAAGATGGCGTGGTGGTCAGTGTTAAATCCACAACCGGTGCGTATCGGCAGGATACAGAGAGATTTTTTCTCGAAGGCGGCGTTGAGTTGCTCCATGACTCTGGATATTTACTGCAAAGCGCCGAGGCTCATGTTGATTTGCGTGAGAATTATGCTTGGTCTGAAAAGAATGTGAATGGCTCTGGTCCAGACATTGAAATTGAGGCCAAAGGCCTGCGGGCAAATGGTAAGACGGGACAGATTCTTTTCACTGGTCCAGTCAAGCTGGTCTTGGATGGGGACCTAAAAGGAATTGATTGAGTTTTTGCGTGCTTTTTTCTTTATTTTAACATATTAAATCTCCATGTTTTTAAATACAGCTAATAGGAACGAAATACCGAGAATGGTGCTCAGACAAAAATTTGTGTTTTTTCTGACGCTTGCCTATATGTTTGTGATCCCGTTGGTCGCTCAGGCACAAACACCGGGATTGAATCCTGATCGCAAAGAGCCTCTAGAAATAACGGCGGATAAGAGCCTTGAATGGCACCGCACTCAGAAATTCTTTAAAGCGTTGGAGAACGTAAAGGCTAAGCAGGGCGATGTTTCGCTTTTTGCAGATATTCTCACAGCAAAATATCGTGAAGGCAAAGAAAGCAGCATGGAAATCTATCACATTCAGGCCGATGGCAGTGTGGTGATTGATTCAGCCAAAAGCAAAGCCTATGGCGATAAGGCGGTCTATGAGATCGACAAAGGGCTGGCGGTCATGACGGGAAAGAACTTGCGCCTTGTTTCAACCGATCAGACGGTGACCGCGCGTGATCGCTTTGAATACTGGGCGGCGCAAGGCCAGCTCAAGGCAATCGGTAAGGCTGTGGCCATCCGTCAGGGGGACAAGCTTGAGGCCGATAAAATAGAGGCGACATTTAAGGAAGACGCGAAAGGCCAGCGTGTCTTGGAGAAGATGGAGGCGCACGGAAATGTTAAAATTACAACGCCGACAGAAGTACTCAGAGGCAATTACGGGGTCTATACCGCCAAAACCAATGTCGCGGAAGTCAAGGGCAATGTGCGCATCACGCGTGGGCCGAATATTCTGGAAGGGGAGCGGGCGCAGGTGGATCTCAACACGAATATCAGCAAAATGTTTGGCAGCATCAAAAGCACAGGGAGCGGGCGCGTACGCGGGGTATTCTACCCCAGTTCGGAGAAAAAGACGAAATAGGACCCTCTTTTTTGTGCTAAAGCAATATGATAGATTATAAATAATAAAGGCTAAGGCATGGAATATCTTACAGAATGGATCACATTGGTTGTCGTTTTCGGGCTGGCAGCCATTTCGCCGGGACCGGACTTTGTCATGGCGGTACGCAATTCAGTGATTTATTCACGTAGGGCGGGCTTGTTTACGGCTATGGGTTTCGCTTTCGCTGTATGCGTACATGCTTTTTATTCCATTATCGGGGTTGGTGCTTTGATCGCACAGTCCGTTCTCTTGTTTTCTATGATCAAATATATCGGGGCTGGATATCTGCTCTATATCGGGTTCAAAGCTCTGCGATCAAAAGGCTATAACATGCCATCTGCGCAAAATGACAAGACAATAGGCCACCTAAGAAAAGAAATGGGCGCGGTTCAGGCCTTGCGCAGCGGCTTTATTACCAATTTGTTTAACCCCAAAGCCACTTTGTTTTTTCTGGCTTTGTTTACCCAGATATTAAGTCCGGAAACTCCGTACAGCGTACAGGCATTTTTTGGCCTGACATGTGCCGTGATGGTCTGGGCGTGGTTCACTCTTGTCGCGCTGTTCCTGACCCATCGCCGAATTCAGGCTGTTTTTCTTGGCTTTTCCAAGTGGATTGACCGTGTCTGCGGTGGACTGATGGTCGCGCTTGGGATAAAACTGGCCCTGACAAAATAAATCAACAGAATAAACTTGAAGTAGCACTGGATTTACGCGCATGAGCGACACGTACAGAACAACCCGCAAACCCCGCCTGAAAGAAGTTCCGCATGGGCTTGTCGTAGATCATTTGTCCAAATCTTACAAAAAACGCCCAGTTCTGCGCGATGTGAGCCTGTCAATCCGCCGCGGTGAGGCTGTAGCATTGCTGGGGCCGAACGGGGCTGGGAAGACCACATGCTTTCATATCATGACTGGTCTGATCAGCGCAGATGGCGGCGCGATTATGCTGGACGGGCAGGACATCACAGGCCTGCCGATGTACAGGCGGGCAAGGCTGGGCATTGGTTATTTGCCGCAGGAATCCTCTATTTTTCGCGGGTTGTCAGTTGAGGACAATTTGCGTGCGGTCATTGAGCTGCAGGATGTAAGCTTAGCGGATCAGGAACTGATGCTGGAGGACTTGCTGGCCGAGTTCGGCGTTGAGCATTTGCGTCGCACCCCCTCTCTGGCGCTTTCCGGTGGAGAGCGCAGGCGGGTTGAAATCGCCCGTGCGCTGGCGGCGCGGCCTCATTTTATCCTGCTGGATGAGCCGCTGGCTGGGGTTGACCCCATCGCAGTGAATGATATTCGTAATTTGATTTCCCACCTGAAGGATCGCGGCATCGGTGTGCTGATCACCGATCACAATGTGCGCGATTGTTTGGGCATCGTAGATCGGGCCTATATCCTGCATGATGGGCGCGTGCTGATGGACGGCGCGCCGGATGATATCGTCGCCCACCCGGATGTGCGGCGGGTTTATCTGGGCGAGGGGTTTTCGCTTTAATCACACTTGAATCATGCTAAAATGACTCCATGAGCAATATCTCCCAAAAGCTTGATTTAAGACAATCCCAGCAGCTTGTCATGACGCCGCAATTGCAGCAGGCGATCAAGCTGTTACAGCTGAGCAATGTCGAGTTATCTGAATATATTGAAGAAGAGCTGGAAAAAAACCCGTTGCTGGAAAAGGCTGAAGGTGAACAAAAAGAGGAATCTGATCCCCCGGCGGAGAGGAGCACAGATGAAATGGACGATGCGTTCGAGGTGCCGGAATACGAGCCGGCAGATTTCGATAGCGGATCGTCGATGGCGGATATGGGCGCCGGCGGCAACACCAAATTTGAAAACAGCGAGGACAGTTTTGAAAACCGGATGAGTGCGGAAAAAACCCTGCGCGAACATTTAACAGCGCAGCTCTTTCTGGCGTTCAGTGATAACCGCGACCTGACGATTGGCACGCTTTTGATCGACTCACTGGATGAAAGCGGATACTTGCGCTCTTCCGTCACAGAGTTGGCCGAGCGTCTGTCTTGTGGGGCAGAGAGGATCGGGCGTTTACTGGATGTGATGAAGGGCTTTGATCCCACGGGCGTGTTTGCCCGCGATCTGGAGGAATGTCTGGCCCTGCAGTTGGATGAAAAAGGCACGCTGGATGCGCCGATGCGCAAACTTCTAAAGAATCTTAAACTCCTGGCCGACCATGATTTGAAAAAACTGGCCGGGATTTGTGAAGTAAATGACACGTATCTTGCCGATATGATTCAGGAGATAAAAGAGCTGAACCCTAAGCCTGCCGGAGATTTTGATCATTTGGTGGTGCAAACAGCTATTCCTGATGTGTTGATGAAGCGCCTGCCCAAAAATCTCGGCGGTGGCTGGCGTGTGGAGCTGAACACTGAGACCTTGCCGCGCGTGCTGGTGAATCAGGAATATTATACGCAAGTTTCAAATTCCGCCAAAAGCAAGCAGGACCGCGAATATGTGACCACGCAGATGGCCTCGGCCAACTGGCTGGTACGCGCACTGGATCAACGGGCACAGACGATCCTGAAAGCCTCCAGCGAGATTGTCGAGCAGCAAGATGCCTTTTTCAATTACGGGATTGAATACCTGCGCCCTCTCACACTCAAGGACATTGCCGAAGAAATTGATATGCATGAAAGCACGGTCTCCCGCGTAACCACGAACAAATATATAGGCACGCCGCGCGGGCTTTTTGAGCTGAAGTTCTTTTTCTCGACGGCACTTACGGCGGCAGATGGCTCAGTGCATTCGGCGGAGAGTATCAAGGCGCGTGTGAAGGCGTTGATTGATGCAGAAGACCCGAAAAAAATCCTCTCTGACGATGCGATCGCTGATATTCTCAAAAAAGAAGGCGTTGATATCGCGCGGCGTACGGTTGCGAAATACCGCGAAGGGATGCATATCGGTTCATCCGTAGCGCGCCGAAAGCAGAAGAGAACTTGAAATAGATATCAGTAAAATCACGCGAACTATCTTGAATTTGTAAGGCATATACTGCTAGAAATCTTTACAAGGGTTCTAATCATCTAAAACAGGACAAAAAAAATGGAAATGACCGTTCAAGGCAAACAAATTGATATCGGCGCAACTCTGCGCGAGCATGTCGAAGACAAGATGGCTGATATTGATCAGAAATATTTCAATCATGCAACAGATGCAACCGTGACATTTTCACGAGAAGGACATGGAAGCGGCTTGTTCAGAGTGCATATCTCTGTGCGCGTGGGTAAAAACATCATGGTTATTACAGAAGCCACAGAACACGATCCTTATGTTGCGTTTGATGCGGCGTCGGAAAAGGCAGCAAAACGTTTGCGCCGTTATAAGAAAAAGCTGCGCGATCACCATGCTCGCACGGAAAAAACGCCGGAAGCCGAATTGATCAAGGCGCGCGATTACGTGCTGGCCGCGCAGGAACAAGCCGAAGTGCAGGAGCAGGATAACCATGAAGATCAGGGAAGCGATCCGGCCGTCATTGCAGAGATTGCTACGCATATAGAAGAAATGAGCGTTTCTGAAGCTGTGATGCGTATGGAGCTAGCTGATCAGAATGCGCTGATGTTCCGCAACGCTGGGAACAACAAGATCAACATGGTTTATTTGCGCAAAGACGGTAATGTAGGCTGGATCGAACCGGACGACGAATAGGCGCATCGCTCTGGCGCTTTTCTTTTCGGGTGATGGAAACGCATGCATAAAATTGGGACATGGATAGACGTTGATGACCTGATGCAAGGCGAATATGCCTACCAGATCGCTGCGCAGGAGGGAAAAGGCTTTTCGCCCGACTTTAAGCCCCATTTTTCACCTAAGGAAATGTTGGGTCTGGGCGTTTTTGAAGGGAAATACATGAATGACTGCCGGGGTGAATTCCCGGCAGACTGGTTTAAAAAGGCAAAATTAAGCGATATTCCTGATCCATCCTTGAATCATTTCAGCATAAAAAGCCGCCAGTCTTTGCAGGTTTGGCAGAAAAAAGGCTGGATTATTGAACCGGATCCGCGCGGGTGGTTTCAGTGGTACTGTCGGTATTACCAGGGGCGCCGGATGCCGGAAGTGGATGCGTTTCAGATCAAGCGCTGGAAAGCCTTCTCAAGGCATGCAGGTCAGATCAGAGCCAATTGTGAACCCGGTGATTTATCCTGCCGACCCCGGCAAAGGCAGGCGTTATTGCAATGGTCTTATGATCCTTTTATATAAATCCACGCATAGATGAATGTTCACTGAAAAAATCAATTTTTTTGCGTTATAAAATAGTAAAAACTCTACATAGTACATAACACGCATATGGTTAAAGTATTGATTTTAAATAAAATTAACAGCCTCTAATGTTGGGACGCACAATTTTTTTTGCTGGCATATCGCTGTATGCTTGTGTAAAAGAAGGGCAATTGTGTATGGGAACATTGGGAGGAAAATATGAGCTTGTTAGCAGGCTTACGTTTTGATTGTTTTTTGCCCCGCATGAGAGAGCAAAACCCGGATGGGGTTTATAGACGTATCGCAGAGCATATTGCACCGCTTTGTGGAACAGACGTGTGTACTCTCAAAGACATTTTTTCGACAAAAGAGCACATATCGCCTTCAGCTGTTGGTGGCAAGGTAGCTATTATAGATGTACGTTCCAGCCTAATAAAAACACCGGTCGTAATCTTGGGAACAACAGAGCATGAAGTCGATTTTCATGCGCAGGATAATGAGGCTGTCGATATCTTTGCCGCAGTCGTTTCACCAACTTCATACGGCCCGTTGCATTTGCAACGTTTGGCCGCGATAAGCAGGCTTCTTCGAAATGAAGAACTGTGCGAAGCACTACGCGAAGCACGAGATCCAGATACGATGTCGGTTCTTATGATGCCTACGCAACGCTGGATGAGCGCGGCTTAAAGAACTCTTTTTTTGGATATAGATACCAATAAATTAGTGGACGGCGACAGGCTCAAGGCTGCGGTAGCGTGCCGTAACGATAGCCTCTTCTAAAGAATCGGCGACTGAAATCTTGGTGCCATTAGCCGAATGAATAGCGTAGCTTGGAATATTCCCGACCGTCACAGGGCGAATGTATGCAAGCTGTTCCAGACCGAAGCTTTTGAAGTCAGACTGTGAGAGGTCCTTCAGAACTTTTGAGATATCCTGTTCGGCATTGGCAATTTTATGTGTCATGTCGATCCCCTTATAATTGTAAGCTTTATGTACGGCCTCTTTTAAGTCGTTAGAGAGTATAACGTAAAAAGAGGGGTGTTTGTCAAAATAATGTAAATTAGTCTTTCTCTTGCGCTTCTTTCTTTCCCTTTTTTTTCGAGCCTTCCATGTCAATAGCAGGCAGCTCTGTTCCTTCTTTCTTCGTGCTTTTGATCTTAATTTTGCGGGCATTCGATTCCGGGACAATGCGCTGCAAATTAATGTGAAGCAGACCGTTATCCAGATCTGCGCCGGAAACCTCGATCCCGTCAGCCAGCACAAAACTGCGCTGGAACTGGCGCGCCGCGATCCCGCGATGCAGGTAAATTCGGTCTTCATCATCCGTTTGTTTGCCGCGGATCACAAGCTGGTTTTGCTCGATTTCCACATCAAGGGTCTCCATGCAAAATCCGGCGACCGCCAAAGTGATGCGCAGACCATCCTCATCGATTTGCTCAATATTATAGGGTGGATAGCCATCGGCGCCGCTTTTGCGCATCCGGTCTACGGTTTTTTCAAAATGATCAAAACCCAGAAATAACGGGCTGTCGAAAAGAGACAGGCGTGTTGTCATAGCTCTAAACTCCTCCTTATGAAGCGAGTGAAAATTTACAAAGCAGCCCGCATGGTGCAGCGCCGCATATGCAAACCATCTTACAGGATCAAGGGAAGAAGAAGCAAGAAATACAAAAAATGGAGGAAAGGTTATTGTTTATCTTTGACAAACAACCGTCCGCAATAGCGGCATTTGGTTCGGTCCTTGCCATTGAAAATATACCAGACCTTGGGGTGGCCCAGCGCGCCACCACCGCCATCACAGCTCACGCCGTCGGCGTCTTTGGAAACAGAGATCGTTTCGGGGGCGGTGATGGTGTTCATGGAGGCATCCTTTGCGATTAAGCTTGTCTCCATTAAAGTGAAAAATGATGTGTGTTTCAATAGGAAATCATGTGCAGTTGCGTTAGAATCGTGCGTATGAAAACAAAAACCCAACCCAGCCCTGAGTCCGGCAATGTTCTATTTTATATTCTGATCGCTGTGGCCTTGCTGGCGGCGCTGTCCTACACCGTGGCCAGCAGCAGTCGTGGCAGTGTCAGTATGCTCAGTGATGACAAGGCAGCGCTCTATGCAACCGAAATCATCGAGTATGGCGGGGTGATGGCCAATGCGGTCTCGCAATTGCGTTTGCGCGGGTATAAAGACACGCAAATCAGCTTTGAAAACAGCGTTGTGGCCGGCTACACCAACGCCAACTGCACGGGAGATGGGTGTAAGGTATTTCACCCCAGCGGCGCGGGGGTCACCTATATGGCCCCAAAGAGCGAGTGGCTGGATAGTACATGGTCCGCAGATTCAGCTTACGCGACATGGGGGTTTTATACCAACAACTATATCCCCGAGATTGGGACATCAGAGGGAGATCTTATCCTTGCAGTAGGTTTTATTGATAAAACACTTTGTATTGCCCTGAATAATAAGCTTGGCGTGACCAATCCGTCCGGTGATCCGCCCAACGAGCCGGGTCAAATTAGTAGTGAAAAATTTACAGGGACCTATACGGCCCTTGGTGGCCTTGAAGCATTGCAAGGAAAACAAGCAGGTTGTTTTAAAAATACAGCTGGGGCACTTAACCTCTCATATTTCTATGTTCAGACATTGATGGCACGTTAGAGCGTTAAGCTTTCTTCCACACCGCGCCATCCGGCGTATCTTCAATCACAATGCCCATAGCCAGTAATTCATCGCGAATCTCATCGGCGCGGGCGAAGTCTTTATTTTGGCGCGCGTCTTGCCGCTCTTGTAGTAGCCCATCAATTTTTGCTGCATCAACATCGCCGGAATCACTGGTATACCCCAGCCATTCATCGGCATCACTTTGCAGGAGACCAAGCAGATTTGCTGCGCACAAAAGCTGTGATTTGAGCGTCTTTGTCTTTTCTTTTGCTGCACTTTTGGCCAGTGTATTCAGCGCGGCCAGTGCTTTGGGTGTGTTCAAATCATCGCACAGGGCGTCCATGAAAGTTTCCGGCAGGGATACGGTATCATCCACCGGGATATCTTTCAGCTCCCGCAAGGCCTGATAAAGTCGGTCCAGCATATTGCGGGATTGAGTAATAGCACTTTCTGTCCAGTCGAGCGGCTGGCGGTAATGCGCAGAAAGAAGCGTCAGGCGCAGAGTTTCCCCTCTGTACGTGTCCAGCAAATCATGTGCGAGTGTGACATTGCCCAGTGATTTTGACATCTTCTCGCCCTCCACCGTGACAAAGCCATTATGTACCCAGGTTTTGGCAAAAGCAGATAAATCTTCTTCATGCCCGTGCGCGCAGCAGCTTTGCGCAATTTCATTTTCATGATGCGGGAATTTGAGATCCGCCCCGCCGCCATGGATATCAAACGGCAGGCCAAGATGTTCCTGCGCCATGGCCGAGCATTCAATATGCCAGCCCGGACGACCTCTTCCGTTATTGGGTCCCCATGGGCTATCCCAGCCCGGCTCATCGTCAGCGCTTGGTTTCCAAAGCACAAAATCAGCTGGGTCTTTTTTGTAAGAGGCGATTTCCACGCGCGCCCCGGCAATTTGTTCATCCCGGCTGCGGCCTGAAAGCCCACCATAGGATGGAAAAGAGGGCACATGAAACAGAACATGGCCATCAGCTTCATACGCATGACCGGCTTCAATCAATCGTTCAATCAGCGCAATCATATGCGGGATATGCGCGGTGGCAAGGGGCTGGACATCCGGGACACGTACACCCAGAGATGCCATATCGTCATTGTAGATTTTCGTATATTTCTGCGTGATCTCTTCAATCGGTGTGCCTGTATCTTGTGACGCCTTCATGATCTTGTCATCAACATCGGTGATGTTCGAGACATAGGTCACTTTTGGGTACAAGGAGCGCAGGACATTGGTCAGAACATCAAACACCACGGCCATACGGGCATTGCCGATATGTGCATAGTTGTAAACGGTGGGCCCGCAAGCATAAAGCCGGACATGATCCGGGTCTATCGGCTCAAAAATATCTTTTTGCCTGGTCAGGGAGTTATGGAGCTTTAGCGTGGCCATGGAGCAAATTATCCTTATATTGTCGTTTTTTACTGGAAAATACGGCAAAGAGACGGTAAGACCAACCATTATTTTAATTTTAAGGACCGTGATGTTAATCATGAGCAAAGTCGAAGCCATCAAGCAGGATAATCGGCCCAGCAGAGAAGAAGCCAAGCGCGCCGTAGAGACGCTGATCCGTTGGGCAGGCGATAATCCAGAGCGTGAAGGGTTGCTGGACACGCCCGAGCGTGTTGTGAAGGCCTATGATGAATTTTTCGCGGGATATGCCAAGGATGCGGCAGACGAGCTGCTCAAGACCTTCGAAGATATTCAGGGCTTTGATGATATGGTGGTGGTCAAGGATATTGACTTTGTTTCTCACTGTGAGCACCACATGGTGCCGATTATTGGCAAGGCGCATGTGGCATACTGGCCTACGCACAAGGTTGTTGGGATTAGCAAACTGGCGCGAATTGTCGATATTTTTGCGCGGCGCCTTGTCTCACAGGAAAACATGACGCGTAATATCGTCGATGTGATCGATAATACGCTGGCGCCCAAAGGTGTGGCGGTGTTGATTGATGCAAACCATCAGTGTATGTCGACTCGCGGGGTGAACAAGGCGGCGTCAAGCACGCTTACCAGCATGTTTTCCGGAATTTTCAAGGAAGACAGAGACGTACAGCGCCGTTTTCTGGACGCGATCAAAGCCTAGCATCACCGCTTTAGCTTTTTTCAATTTATCCTCATGACGATTGTGGATTGTTTGTGGTATAAGAGCTTCAGGCAAGCCTGCCCCACAAATAAAGGACATGAGATATGAGCGAGCAAGCAGATCTTTTACTTAAAAATGGAATGGTTGTTCTGCCCGAAGGCACACATGAGGCTGATATCCTGATCAAAGACGGGCGGGTTACCGATATTGGGTCTTTGGACAATGATGCGGCTGTTGAGGTTGTCGATTGCAAGGGATTGCATGTTTTGCCCGGGGTGATCGACACGCAAGTCCACTTTCGCGAGCCCGGCGCCAAGCATAAGGAAACACTGGAAACGGGAATGATGGCGGCCGCGCTTGGAGGTGTAACAAGTGTCTTTGAGATGCCCAATACCAATCCTTTGACCACAACGCCTGAGGCTTTGCAGCAAAAGCTGGATATTGCCGCGCGTAGCCCCTGGACGAACTACGCTTTTTACTTTGGCGGGACGGCAGAGAACGCAGAAGATCTGGAGCATTGGGAAAATCTTCCCGGCGTGTGCGGGATCAAGATTTTTATGGGAGCTTCAACAGGCAGTCTTCTGGTGGCAACAGACGAGGAAGTCTCGGATGTCCTTAGGAACGGGCGCCGAATCGTTGCGGTGCATTCTGAAGACGAGCAGATCATGAATGATAACAAGGTGAGTATTCTTGGCGATAGCACAGATGTCGCAATGCATCCGGTCTGGCGCTCTGAGGAATCCTGCATTTCATCGACCACCAGATTGCTAAAACTGGCGCGCATCTCCGGGCGGCGTGTGCATGTGCTGCATATCACAACAGCGCAGGAAATGGAGATACTGGCACAGAACAAGGATATCGCGACCGTTGAGGTCCTGGCCAATCACTTAACCTTGCATGCCCCGAAGTGCTACGAGCAGCTTGGCACCCATGCACAGCAAAACCCGCCAATCCGTGAGAAACACCATCAGGATGCGCTTTGGAAGGCGATAGCAGATGGAACAGTGGATATTATGGCCTCCGACCATGCGCCGCATACGTTGGAGGAAAAAGCGAGGGAATACCCTACCAGTCCGAGCGGCACACCGGGCGTGCAGACCCTTGTGCCGATTATGCTAAACCATGTCAATGAAGGGCGTTTGAGCCTCGAGCGCTTTGTCGACCTTGTGTGTTACGGGCCGCAGCGCGTTCACCAGATTGCATGCAAAGGCCGTATTGCCAAGGGCTACGATGCTGATTTTACGGTCGTGGATATGAAAGTTAGGCGAACGATTACGAACGATCAACAAAAATCACAGGCCGGATGGACGCCGTTTGATGGTAAAGAGGTAACTGGATGGCCTGTGATGACAATTGTGGGTGGCGACATAACCATGCGTGATGACACGTTGTTGCGGTTCAATGGAGCCCCTGTACGTTTTCGCGAGACACTGGGCTATCTGGCCTGATATGTCTTTCAAGGCTTCTTGGCGCCAGCTTCTTGATCCCGACGTTCAGGCTTATATTGATGAGCACTCTCAAGATGATGTGCGCACCCTTGCCCTAAAGAAATCACCCAATGCATGCTGGGACCTTTCTTTGATACTGGAGCAAATAAAGGTGCGCCAGAAGGCCATGCAAAAGTCACCGCAATGGTACGAAACGAAAGGTATCA
>Ga0316201_10001597_pt1 | contig 15415 bp, 15 predicted proteins | sample CS6wburrow_MG_FD_204516 | JGI IMG/M metagenome (GOLD analysis project Ga0316201, IMG submission 204516) | Coastal sediment microbial communities from Delaware Bay, Delaware, United States - CS-6 worm burrow | ecosystem: Environmental > Aquatic > Marine > Coastal > Sediment | place: USA... | reverse complement strand
ACGGATACTTGATGACGCTTCGTCCAAGAGTGAGCGGCGCAAATCGTGATAAGTTGAATGCGCTGTTACCGAATGCCTATCAATCATTGCCACATCTCGTGTTCAACAAAACTTATTACCGTTGAGAATATCGCCATGTTCAACAATAAACAGATTAGTTGAAGATTCCAAATAATGCGGGCTGTAATACGCTTCCGTTTTCATTGCGGCGACCCCAAAAAACTGCACCTTGGATGCAGGTCTCCTGCCCCACGTTCTGGACTATATCCCGCGACTACCCGCCCGACTCCACTATTTTGTCACTGCTGAAGCTCTGCTATCACAAGAAGAACGCCCGCTTACAAAATGCAGGCTCGCAGTCCTTCTGGTCAAATTCGACTGGTTTAGGCTCGAAAATCAGTTTTCAAACAGGTAGCGCAAATTTTCCATCGCCTTCTCAATCAGGACCTGATCCACCTCCGACCCCGATATCCGGATTAGGTGGCCGCGGCGGTCATGTGAGCGTTGAATGCTGATGCCGTTCGAAAGATGCAATGTGTCCTGCCCCTGCCATCCTGACAGAGGAGAGTTTATCTTTGGGCGCCCTCCTTTGGTTCCAGGGCCAGCATCTTTCTCAAACTCATCAATAACCTGCTCTAATACCGACCATTCAAGCTCCGCACTGGTTCCCTGCCCGCCTGCAAGAACGTCCCGCAATCGCGATTCAGCACCGTTGCGCAGCGCTGTGGCCAACCGCAAACCGTCTTTTTCCTTCAGGCTATCTGGGAATTGCAACATGTCACCGAGCTCTTCAAAGATCAGTGAGAAAGATCTGATCTTGGACCGCTTCGCCTTTGATGCGGTGCTGAACATATTTGCTACCGCGTCCTCTGCACTATGGAAAACCCCTTGCTGGGCCGCGATCACCGCTATGCGCCCACGTTCAAAATGGGAAAGGCTAGAACGGACCTCATTCTCCTCGACCATCGCAGCAAACGCTCCGCCAAGATCGTCGGGATTGCGAACCAGCGCCTTGATCGTCAGGTATTTTTCGTGATTTGTGAGTGCGAGTAGGTCTCGGACAGCACGCAGGCGGCGGTAGCCCGATAGCAGACCAAATGGTCGGGGACTGATACTGTCTGGTTCGCGAGCAAAGACCTCAATCGGAAGACGCAGACCATGGGCCGCGATCGATAGCTTCAGCTCCTCCATTTCCCCCTGATCCAAAACCATTCTGTCACGCACCATGGCATCATCCATAATGCTATCGAGTGTCAGCTCTTGAATGATCCGACCTTGTTCGGTCGCGCTGCGATGTGCCTCTGCATCTGACTTTTCACGGGCCTGTTCGGCACGCTCTTCGGGAGAGGATATTTCACGCGCCATCGCGACCTCTGCCGACACCTTCGAAATTGGGGCCATCGCCCCAGATGGGCGGCTTGGGGTTTCGCGGCGAAACTCTTCCTCGAACCGAGTCAGATCATCGGCACTTGGTGTCGAGACTTTTCTACGCTTGGCCATTCGACCCCTCCGCCTTTAGTTCTTGTTGATCACGCCACCATGCGCCGAGTATTATCTCTTTCACTTCAGCCCAGGTTCGATCAAACGTTTCGCGGCCTCGGACATAGGTTTCCCGGTTGAATTCCCGGTAATCCGCTTCGTAAATACCGTTTACCTGCTCACCCGCCTGTCCAACCATCGCCGTCAAATCCTGACGGAAAGTCGTCATGAGGTCACCAAAATAAGCTTGGATGACATTCGCCATGTCCGTCTGTTGCGCCGCATCAAATCGGGTGATTAGCGTTCGGACAGCGTCCCATTCAAATCGAATGTCTTCGAGCCCGTGCTTGCGCCGCTGTGAGTTTTCACCATCCTCAATGCTGGCAAAAGTCGAATAGAGCATATCAAAAAAACGACCTGTGGAATCAAATTCAAGGAACGACGCGCCAAGCGGAACGAGAAGTATATCAGCCGCGGAGAGCGCGTTGATCGTCAGGTAGCCGAGGGCAGGGGGGGTATCGAGCAAAATGATGTCATAGTCCTGCAAAATACCACTGTCGGTTAGACCATTCAGCAACCCATCCCATAGCGCCCAAGAGCCTGATTGCATGCGCCAAACTGGTACCTGAAACTCTGCCCAATAAAGGTTAAGCTGCGCTCCAATCAGGTCAATGTTGGGCCAGTGGGTATTCTGAATAAGGTTTCGCGGCGAAACCTCGGCGGCTTCTGTCAGGGTTTCGTCAAGCTGAATTTCTGGCTCACCACGCGCTGCACGCACCTTATTCTCGCCCTTTAGGTGGAGCGCAAAATCCCGGGCTAGAATCGGAAACGCTGTTTGCCATTCATCTTCAACCTGCCCCCCCATAATGCTCGTCATCGAGCCCTGACTGTCCAGATCGATCACCAACACCTTGTATCCATCCAAAGCAGCACTCATGGCCAGGTGCGCACAGGTAGACGTTTTGCCCACACCACCCTTGAAGTTGGCCACCGCCACAACCTTGGCATCAGCACCTTCAGGCCGGTAGGGGCGGTATTCCCGGTTGGCCGCTCCCTCGGTCGCAAAATGATCGCGCAAAGCGATGACCTCTGACAGAGAGAACCATTTCGAATTCCCTTCGCCTGCGCCTTGTGGAAGATCAGAGTGGGCTTTGAGGACCCTGCGAAAATGTGCTGGAGCCACGGGGATCAAGTAGCGACAGATTTCCCATGTCGAAAACTTCCGAAGTCGCTTGAACCCATCAGGGGCATGACCGCCCCTTTTCAGCTCATCACGCCCCTTGGCCGCAAATGTTGCCGCTCGCGCGAATCGCGCCGTGTCGCTAGGAAGAGATAGCTTCGCGGCAGCAGCGGCTGGATCAATACCAAAATAGGGTGGTACATCCGGTTTAAACGAAGATGTCATGCGTTCTCGCCAATGTTAGGACATTTACCAAGTTCTTAGTAAACTATCGCACATCAAATCGAAATTGGAAATCTATAGCCCGCGAAATCCTAAATATCAGAAAAAAACACATGATCATCTGTTTAATTTATTTGGATACTTTAAGGACTTTATGTGCTGGTTACCGTTACTTATCAATCTATTAGACCATCTTTGGTGCCCAGTTACAGGGCGTAGGGGACCCTGTTACAGGACAAAGAGCGCCCAAAGCCGGGCCATAGGGGACTGATTCGCAGGATATATAGTCTAATGCCCCTATTAGGCACTATAAAGGCTGATTGCCGGAAAGTTCCCGGCGCAGTTGTCCCGTATACGGATACCTAAGGGCACCCTGTAAACACCAAAGGAACCCGTCTACGGGCCTCCTGAATGCCAGATAATAGGTATCCACCGAAAGATTGAAAGAGGGTTCCTTCGCGGGTATAGTGCAGCAAGGATTCCAAAGAGAATCGGCTGAACAGGTGCAGCAATGGAAATTGATATCCCAAAGGGCAAGCTGACGGGCGCGCTGCGGCGTGGGGCTGTTAAGAAACACGTGGCTGCAATTCATGTGTCGGGTAAACTGTCATTGCTGCAACGAAAGCTATCCAATGTGTTGTTGCTAAATGCGTATGACATGCTGACCCGGCAGCAGCGCTTTCAAATCGACGCACGCACGCTGTGCTTGATGGTGGGGTATAATTCAAATGATTTTGATACGCTGAAGCAGTCGTTGCGCGGGTTGGCAGAAACCGTCGCAGAATGGGACATGCTGGATGAAGCCGGACGTCAGGAATGGGGCGTTTCGAGCCTGTTGAGTTATGCCAAGTTGAAGGGCGGTGTCTGTGAGTATGCGTATTCACCGGCACTCGCGGAAAAGCTGAACGATCCAAAGGTGTTCGCGCTGATCAATCTCAATATACAGAGACGGTTTACCAGCGGCCATGCCCTTGCACTATATGAAAACTGTTATCGTTTCCATCGGACGGGAAGTACCGGCTGGTGGTCACTAGAGACGTTTCGCCGCCTGATGGGGGTTGAGGGCAGCAGCTATTATGAAAGCTACAAACATCTGAACGCCAAGATCATCAAGCCAGCAACGGCAGAAGTGAACCGCACGAGTAATATCGTCATCGCGCCAGAGGTCCGAAAGCGGGGCAGGGCGGTGACTGACATTCGATTTGTCATAAAATCAAACCCTCAGCTGGCAATTCTAGATTTGGATGACGGCGAGGGTCTTCGCAAGGCGCCCGTTTATGACCGTTTGCGCGCTATGGGCGTTTCGGACCGGCTGGCGCGGCAGTGGCTGGAAGAACATGGTGAAGATGTTGTTACAGGTAAGCTGGACTTTGTAGCAGGGCAGGGGGGTGTCAAAAGCCCGGTGCGCTACATGGCGGCGGCGCTACGTGATGACTTCGGTTCATCGCCAAAGCCAAATGGCAAAGCGGAGGGAGAGGAAACGCCGCTGAGCGAGCGAGCGGCTCGCTTGAAGCGGGTGCGAGATCTGGCGCTGGCCCGGACGCCAACGCAACGTGATGCGGATAGACAGTTATTTGCATCAACAATACAACGTCCCGCCGCCCGCGATGACTTTGAGCGCCACGGCTGGATGTCTGCACTGAATGCAAAGGAAATATCCGCGTTCTGGGCGGACCTGTTTCCTGATGAATTTGTCGGGCTTTGACAGGCAAATTCGTCGGCTCTGGCCCTAACTTTTGGCCAGCGCGGGTGTCGCCATCACCCGGGTGCCGAAATCGCAACGCAGATTGATTTTGATGCGCATATGTTGTGCGCATATGATCCATCTGTAGTCTCTCGTTCGAAGGAGATCAGTCCATGAATTCTCAGTCGCGCAAGCCCACGAACCTGTCGCTTGACACAGCCTTGCTCACAGAAGCCAAGGCGTTGAAAGTTAACCTATCGCGTGCGGCAGAGGAGGGGGTTCGCACTGCCGTGGCAACCGCCGGAGCCGCGCAGTGGCAAGCTGCAAATGCGGCGGCACTCAAGAGCCCCAATTCTTACGTTGAAAGGCATGGACTGCCGCTCGACAGGTTCCGCCCGTTCTGATGGCGAAGTACGATGTGTTTCGCAATCCATCTGGCGATAGCTTCCTTTTAGATGTGCAGACCGATCTTTCGAGCGACCTGAACACACGGATTGTTGTGCCGCTCTTACCAAAAGCCAATTCACCTATGCGCGCTGCCAGCTCAATCCGACCTTTGAAATAGACGGTGAACCCGTCGTAAGGCTCCCGCAGGGCTTTTGATTGAGTTCGCCCTGGCAAACCACGGTTTCTGGTTGCCATGCGTAACTTAGACAACCTGTTTGCCTGCAAGCCCAACGAAAGACTGCACTACATGTGGTGATTGTTTAGCAAACACTACACAATACTTGATTTTGTTCTCTTTATGTTCTATACTATCTTTTACAAGAACTGAGGAGCGAGACAATGCAGCAATCACACTTTGAGACAGCCTCTCTTGTTGCAGGCAGCAATGATTATCACGTTCTGCCCGCGACTGAGAAACAGATCTTGTTCGCGCAACAGATAGCAAAACGCTCAAACATTGACCTGCCTGATGAGGCCTTGGTTGACCGCCACCAAATTTCTCGCTGGATTGACGCACACAAGACAGCTGTTCCTGTATCACGGTTCTCGGATTACCCGTCATCAAAGCAGGTTGCGTTCGCGGAACGGATCGCTCGTATCAAGCGACGCGATGTGCCGCAGGAGTGCTTTCGGGACCGAACGATGATGTCCTCATGGATAGACAGTAATCGTTGATGGCTTGCCTGGTCCGTTGTAATTTGATGATACTGTAAAATACCGATAATGCAATTTTATTGGACATAAAAAAATCATTCAAGCCGGGGCGGTTATTGCGGTATTTACTGGTCTAAAGCGCCGTAAACGATTAGCCTGTCGTTATGAAAGCGACTGCCAATCCTAACCTAGGCGATATCCAAGCCCTACATCTGTTGCCGCGTTGGGTCACTTCAGCGCCGAGGCAAAACACTGATAGTGCAACATTTTCATCCGGCGCAGCGCTGGCTTTGCTAGATGTTGTGGTGCGAGATCCAAGCGGTATATTGCCCGCGGCGCTGCTGCGCGATCGTTTAGCTTTGGAGGCGGCTGCGGCCTGCCTGAAACTTGAAGGGCGCTTTGAGTCTACGTCCGATATCCGAGATGCGGTCTGTTTGGTGCGGGCAGGGGATGCCTTGGGCCCAGCGGGTGAGATGTTTGTGAGGTGGCGCAAAATTGCTCGGGTCAATCTTAGCGTATTCTCTTGGCTGGCGCAGGTGAGGAAGCTTTTGCCCGATCGGGTGGCGGAAGACTTTTCGGAGCTTGGCGTGTTTGACGGATCGCCCGTCGCCCAGGCGGCAGGGGTGTTAGCTGATGCGCTGCAACGGTTTCCTCGCGAGGAGGCAGCGGCGCTGATGCTGGCCGATGTCGCCCTAGCCCGTGCGGTTGGATGGGAGCGGTCTGTGCCGATACTTGCCGCGCATCTGAATCGCGCGGATGTCCGGGCCATTGCCGACGGTGCGAGCGATGCGCGATTACGCGTTGATCAAGCGATGATTGACGCCTGTGATGCGGCCATTCGCAACGCGGCCGATCTGTCTCGCCGCGCTGCCAGGCTGAACGCGATTGCGCCCAAGCTACGGACGAAGGGGGCTGGAGACGCTCTGGTGCTGTTTCTCGGTCATGACGCGGTGTCGCCATCGGGAATGCTCAGTCCGATGATCCAAGGCACCACCTTTGCAATGACGGGCCGCGCGGCACGGCGGCTGTGTGATCGATTGGTTGATCTTGGAGTGGTGCGTGAACTGACCGGGCGGTCGACGTTCCGGCTGTATGGGGTGTGAAGGTGGCCGGGGACGCATTTGACCGAGAGCTGGAGGACCTGCCGCCTGATCTTCGTTGGCGGACCTGGATGGGCCGGATAGAGGCGGTGATCTTTGCCAGTGCGGCGACCGTGCCGCGTGATGACCTGGCGCGGGTTGTGGGGCAGGGGGCGTCGGTCGATTTGTTGATTGAGGACATCCAGGCGGAATTGACGGGTCGCCCCTATGAATTGGTCGCCGTTGCCGATGGTTGGTTGATGCGGACGCGGGTGCCATTTGCCGATGCGATCCGGACGGCGGCGGATGTGAATGAACAGTTGATGGATTTGAACGAGTTTGAAGTCGCGGTGTTGGCGGCTATCGCTTACCACCAGCCGCTGACCCGTGACGGACTGAAGGATATCTTCGGCAAGGACATCAGCCGCGATCTGATTGGGCGATTGCGGACGCAAGAGTTGATCGCAACGGGTCCGCGTAGTCCGCGGGCGGGGGCGCCCTATACCTATTTGACTACGCAGAAGTTCCTTGTGACGTTCGGGATGGAAAGCTTGCGGGATTTGCCAGATCGGGAAGGGTTGGTGGATGCGGGTCTGGCGGAATGACCATCTGGTGAGCGAAAGGGGAGCGTATCCAGAACGGACAACGACATTGTGATGTTTGCGAGATTTTGTCCGCTCCGGTACTTTGTTAGAGATTGATCGTTTTGTGACCTATCTGATCTAAAGTGTTAAGAAAAACGAAAATGGTTACACATCGGGATGATCATGTTGACGCCCGCCTACGATGTCCATCTGGACGAGGAATTTAACAGTCTTATCTGGGTGCTTGTAGCTCAGGTATTATCGGAACTGGGATGCTGTCCTTTGCTCGCGGCGTCATAATACCCTAAAGATTACACAACTTGAAAACCTAAATATATTACAGCATCAAACCCTAACGGTTGAATGGGCAAGAGGTTGTAACATGGCTATGGCAGCAGAAAAGTTGGCGTAATCTCTAGAGCTCTTGCGTGTTCTAAAACGAAGGGTGTCACAGCGGTTCGATCAAGTGACTTAACTCGGACCCATCGGGAACGATTCCTAATATCTGGATATATCAATGTAGTAATAAAGGGTTGGTACATCACGTCACAACCCGACGAGATCGCCGGCGAAGGCACGGCCTGGTACGCGTCGTTTTGGGGGTTTTGTGCGCAGTACCTTTCTGCCCGATTTGGCGAGGACTGGTCCTTGTCTCCTGAGCAATCCCTACAGTTGCACGCAGGCGATACGACAGTTCCGGTACAGCTGCTCGTCCGAGCGCTGAAGGCAGGAAACATGAAAACTGACTTCCCACACAGGACCTCCATCTTCGAGACCCGTGCAACGTTTGCGCGGGAAGACGCGCTCATCGTTAAAGATGGTTTACGCCTGTTCTCAATGGAAGAAGCGCTAATACTTGTGCCCGAAAATTTCTTCAAAAAGAACGCTACACACGCAAGGACGATCCTGGCGATTATGCCAGATGCTTCTGCACTCCTCGCTCGGCTTCTGGAGGGCGGGCACACCAGCTCAGCTGGACGTTTGGCGGGGGCGTTTCGAGCAGTGCTGACGTCAGACACGCGTCAAATGTGCTATTGCATTAGTCAGCCGAGTCCCTCGCTTGCCACGCCCGGTGCATTGAGATACGGCGCCTTCTGCTGGATGAAGTAGGCCGCAACCGGCTGAACGACCTCTGGCTGCGTGGCTCCTACAAATAGAGGACTTAGGGGTGCGCGGGAACACACACGGAGCGATGTTTCGGCGCAATTGATTTAGCGACGTATGCTTTAAACTTGTTCTGATGAAATTTGTCGATATTGGGAACGTGCAGCCGTTCTACATCTCAGATTTTTTCGAGCGGACGTTGACCCCCAAAAAGGAAATCAGACATGCAATCTCCCGTCCCAAGCTTCATCCATTCACTGCGAAGCCTTTCCACGATGTTGTCTACCGCGGAAGCCCACTGCGAAAAGCGCAAGATTGATCCGGATGCCTTTCTTACGGCGCGGCTCTTTCCTGACATGCTGAACTTCACGCGCAATGTCCTGATTGCTTGCGATACAGCAAAAGGCCTTGCTGCGCGGTTGTCGCAAACGGACAACCCAAGTTTTGAGGACAACGAAACGACTTTTGGCGAGCTTCAAGCGCGGATCACTAAAACGATTGAGTTCATGGAATCCGTGCCCGACGCGGCTTTTGATGGGGCTGAAGATCTTGAAGTGGTCATGAAATTTGGGCCAGAGGAGCACACATTCATCGGCTCCAACTACCTCAGTGGCTTTGCAACACCAAACTTCTATTTCCACATGACGACCGCCTACAACATTCTGCGTCATAACGGCGTAGAAATTGGCAAGCGGGACTTTCTTGGTGCCGCCTAACGGCAACACTGCGCGCAGCCCAGTTTTTCATTGCCGGTAAAGCACCGATGACAATTGACCCAATAAGAGCGAGTATTTCATTTAGGAAGTATCGATTTCGGGCAAAAGTCATCCGGAAATGAGCGCGCATGTTTGCATTTTACGACTTTGAAACAACAGGCACTTCGCCAGCCTTTGATCAGCCTCTGCAGTTTGCGGCGATCCTGACAGACGACGCGTTCAATCAGATTGAGCGCGTCGATATTCGATGCCGGCTTTCTCCTCACATACTGCCAGCGCCATGGGCTCTGGCTATAACGGGCGTATCGACGGAACAGCTGATTGATCCGAACCTGCCCTCCTGGTTCGATTTCTCACACCAGATAAGTGACCTGATCAGACGCTGGGCGCCGTCGACCTGGACCGGCTATAATACGCTCGCTTTTGATGAGGAGTTTCTCCGGCAGTCGTTCTACCAGAACCTACACTCTAACCTTTACCAGACCCAATTCGACGACAATGACCGCCTTGATCTCATAAAGGTGGTCTATGCAGCGCGGTATCTGGAACCAGACATCCTTGAATGGCCGCTTGACGATCTGGGCCGCGAGAGCTTCAGACTGGATCGTCTCGCCCCTGCAAACGGATTTACTCATCACGACGCCCACGATGCTCTTGGCGACGTAGAAGCGACGATCCATCTTGCGAGGCTCATTTGTGATCGAGCCCCCGCAGTCTGGGACCAGTGCCTCAGAAACCGCGACAGACATGAAGCCGGCCAGCTGCTGCAGGCCGGTCATCCCGTAAGCCTGATCGAACGGTTTGGAGCGGCGCCTCCGCGATCCTATTTTGGCGTTTACGCCGGCACCAATCCGCAGAACCGCAACTCAATGGCGTTCCTTGATCTGGATCTCTGTGATGCGTCGATTGTTGATGCTGACGATCGAGAGTTTGCAAGAGCGGTTTCCGCGTCACCCAAGCGGATCCGTACTATTGCTATCAACAAAGTCCCAAATCTTTTTCCAGTTGGGGTTCCAAGCGATGTGCATGAAGCCATTGCCCAACTGGTCGCTTCGAGGCCGGATTTTCATAAGCGCGTAGGGCAGGCTCTGGCCGACAGGTTTGCCGATCGAGAGTCGCCCGAACTCGTCGAGCAGCAAATCTACGGTGGTTTCTACAGAGCCGCCGACAAACAGATTCTTGAAGACTTCAAAACATTCGACTGGAAACGGCGTTCTGAGCTTGTCGAACTGCTGGAAGATTCACGGTTGAGGCAATTGGGGATGCGCCTGATTTTCTGGCACGCGCCGCAGTTTGCTTCCAGGGCGTACCAATCGTCGGCTCAAACTGCGATCCGGGACCGTTGGCTGGCGAACGAGCCCAATAGGCCATGGACGACACAAGCAGCGGTCGACTTGCAGTTGGATGAGATTGAAGGCGCTGACACCCTGGACCGGGATCGCTTTGCAGAACTTCAGGATTTCTACAAGCGGCGGATTTCAGAAGTGAGGTAAGTCTACCTGACCTGTCTGTCGGGAGGTAAGTTGCGGGCTTGCTGTCAGTCTGGAGCTAGCTGGTCCGGGGTCAAATTTCCCTGAAAGCAGGGAAATTTACAGGGAAAACTCGAAAACATGGTGGATATCTCGGGTTTGTCTTCCCAATTTGGAAAGAAAAACAATGAGTTGCAAGTGAAATCCCTAAGCATATGAACAGGGAAATTCATTGCGCCTATTAGTGTAATGACAAGGCCGAGCCGGGAAACGATCGTGCGGTGTTGTCACATTAACCGACCTACGATTGCTGGCTTATTGATTTTGGCATATCAGCCGATGACGCAAATACCGTCCATTAGCTATAAGCGTCACCATTTTCCTCCGCAGATCGTGGCTCACGCGGCTTGGCTTTACCTGCGGGTCGGTCTGAGCCTGCGCGAGGCTGAAGAAATGCTTCTGCAGCGCGGGATTGACGTGTTCTATGAGACAATTCGCCGTTGGACTGCCAAGTTCGGGCCGCTGATTGCTCGAAATCTGCGTCGCTGGCAGACGGGTCCCGGCGATGTGTGGCATCTCGACGAGGTCGTCGTGAAATGTGCTGGCAAGAAGTTCTGGCTGTGGCGTGCAGTCGATGAGCACGGCGCGGTTCTTGAGGAAATCCTGCGGAAGCGGCGCAACAAGGGTGCGGCGAAACGCCTGCTGATCGCGCTGATGAAGCGGTTTGGCTTTGTTCCCAAACAGATCGTCACAGACAAGCTCTGCTCCTACGGCGCTGCAAAGGCGGAAGTGGCGCCTGGCCTTGAGCACTGGTCACACAAGGGGCTCAACAATCGTGCCGACAACAGCCATCTGCCGTTTCGAAAGCGCAAGCGAACCATGCAGGGCCATCGATCACCCAGAGGTATGCAACGGTTTGTGTCCATGCACTCAGCTACACGGAATTGCTTCTCAGTCCCATCTAAACGCCGCCCAGCCCTGACCATCCGCTCCCATCGACTCGAGGCGCTCGATGCCTGGAATGTTGCCGCCGGTATCAGCTGAAAACGTTGGCACCGGGTGCTTGACGCAGGCCATTAGGGTTAACGTGACAAAACCATCCTTATTACTCTCTGCAGTTCGTTTCATTCGCCGTAGGGGATCCAGATGTTCTTGACCTGCGTAGCATGCCGAAGAAATTCGCGACCCTCGCCCTGATCCTCGTCAAACCAGTTCAAAGCTTTCCCGCCTAAAACCCATGTGCGTTTCAGATTGCCGATCGACGCTCGCTCAACTGCCTCGCCAGCTTGGTCACTCCCAAAATGCCACATCGCATCGACACCAGAGTGCTCGGAAAGAGCTTTCGTCAAGACATCGTGGTCGCCGGTTACGATGTTGACCACGCCACTCGGTAGATCCGATGTTTCAAATACCTGATACAAATCCGTTGCCGCGATTGGGTGGTCTTGCGAAGGCAATGCCACAACACAGTTTCCCATCGCTATTGCGGGGGCCACGAGCGAAACAAACGACAATAGTGGAGCTTCATTTGGACAAGCCATACCAATCACGCCGATGGATTCATTCATGGCCAACGCCGCGCCGCGGATGGGCACTTGATGCACGGCGCCGTCATATTTGTCCGCCCACGCGGCGTAGCAGAACAGCCGATCGATACTTGCCAAGATTTCTTCTTGGTGCTTACCGGTGTTCATAGAGCCCAGTGTTGCGGCAAATTCCGGGGCCCGCGCAGACAAATTTTCTGCAATATAATAGAGAATTTGTGCCCGTGCATGCCCCGTAGTGGTCGCCCAACCAGCGGCGCTCCTCGCTGCTTCAACGGCATTTCGTATGTCTTTGCGGTTTCCTTCGCCAACTTGACCAATTTGCTCGCCTGACGCTGAGAAAATTAGGCGATCATATCCGCTGTCTGGCCGGACCTGCTTGCCGCCAATGTACAGTTTTCTTGTCCGGTCTATTGCGTTCAGCCCAGAACCGCGCTTGGTCGCCAATGGAGGTTTGGATGGTTTTGCTGCTGCAAGAGCCTTCAGGTAAGATGGCTTTAGGTATTCGAACATTCCTTCGCGTCCGCCTTCACGCCCATAGCCGCTTTCGCGGTAGCCACCAAATCCTGCGGCGGCATCAAACAAGTTTGTTGAGTTGACCCATACAATTCCAGCTTTGACCTTTGGGGCAACATCAAGCGCAAGATTGATATTCTCCGTCCACACGCTTGCGGCAAGCCCATAGCGAGTGTTGTTCGCAAGTTCGACAGCCTCGTCCGGCGTTCTGAACGTCATTGCGACCAAGACCGGACCAAATATCTCTTCCTGCACGATTTTCATGGCTGGTTCGGCTGACGACAACAATGTCGGCGGGTAAAAACACCCACCTTCAGGCATGGGGCCTACGGGTTGATGAATCTCCGCGCCTTCTTCTATGCCAAGCCTGACCATTTCTACGATACGCGATCGTTGCACGGGATCAATAATCGCGCCCATGTCAATTGACTTGTCCAATGGGTTGCCGACGCGCAGCTTGTCCATTCGGGCTTTGATCTTGGTCAGCACAGGCTCAGCGATGCTTTCTTGCACCAGTAATCTTGATCCCGCGCAGCAGACCTGGCCTTGATTGAACCAAATTGCGTCTACTAGACCTTCAACCGCGCCATCGATATCGGCGTCGTCGAAAACAATGAAGGGTGACTTTCCGCCAAGCTCAAGCGTCAGCTTCTTGCCTTGCCCGGCGGTCTGCCTACGAATGGTGCGACCAACATCAGACGAGCCGGTAAAGGCAACTTTGTCGATTTTCCTGTGGCCGGAAATAAGAGCGCCGGTGTCACCAGCGCCAGTTATGATATTGACGACACCCCGCGGCAGCCCGACTTCCTGGCAAAGCTCTGCAAAGCAAAGTGCTGACAGCGGAGTATACTCCGCAGGTTTTAAAACAACTGTATTACCGGCCGCGAGTGCAGGTGCTACCTTCCACGCCAGCATTAACAAAGGAAAGTTCCAAGGGATGATTTGGCCTGCGACGCCGATGGCCTCGTAGTCCGGAAACTCTGACTTGAGCAGCCTGGCCCAACCCGCGTGGTAGTAGAAGTGCCGCGCGACAAGCGGAATATCGATGTCACGCGTTTCTCGGATCGGCTTCCCGTTGTCGAGAGTCTCCAGCACCGACAGTAGTCGGCTGTTCCTCTGAACCAGGCGAGCCAGAGCATACAAGAAGCGGGATCGTCCGGATCCGCCGAGACCCTCCCAATCCGGCTGCGCAGAAGTCGCAGCAGCAACGGCCAGATCCACGTCTCTCTTTGTACCTGAAGACACTTTTGCTAAGACTTGCGATGTTGCCGGATTGTGTGTCTCGAAGAGGTTTTTCGGCTTCGTGAATTCGCCATCTATGAAGTGGCCGAATTGGGAGCCACGTTGCTCAATCCACGCAAGGGCTTCGGCATCACTTTCAGGTGCGGGTCCATATTCCATCGACTTGAAGGCTTCCAAGACAGTCATATTTCCCTCGTTCATGCCAGTGCATGGCGGTTGCTGGACGAGTATGCGCCAGTCACATAGTGCTCCAGTTGCCGTTCGATATCGCCTAACAGGGAAGATGCACCAAAGCGAAAGAGCTTTGGTGAAAGCCATTCATCCCCCAACTCCTCTTTCAGCAAGATCAGATATGAGATGCTGTCTTTCGCTTTCGAGATCCCTCCAGCCGCCTTGTAGCCAATCCTATTCCCTGTAAGCGCGTAATAGTCGCGGATCGCGCGCAACATGACCAAAGTGACAGGGAGCGTGGCATTCACGCTTTCTTTGCCGGTCGACGTCTTTATGAAATCTGCGCCAGCCGCCATGCACACCCAGGAGGCGCGAGCAACGTTGGTGAGCGTACCCAGCTCTCCAGTTGCCAGAATTGCCTTTACATGTGCCCGACCACAAGCTTCTCGATAGTCTCGCATTTCGTGATAGAGCGAAGTCCAATCGGCGTTCAAAACATGCCTCCTGGAAATGACGATATCGATTTCGTCCGCACCGGCGGCGACAGAGTCTTCGATTTCCATCACCTTCAATCGGTGAGGTGACAGACCTGCCGGAAAGCCTGTTGAAACAGCCGCGACCGGAATTCCTGTGCCTTTGAGCGCATCAAGAGCAGTCGCGACCATTTCATGGTAGACGCAGACCGCACCGACACGCAATTTTAGGCTCGTAACGCCCAATTTCTCTTCGAGTTCACGAGAAATTGGTTGCTTAGCCTTGGCGCAAAGCCTTCGAACACGAGCTGGTGTATCGTCACCAGACAAGGTTGTGAGGTCCATGCAAGAGATTGCCTTTAAAAGCCAAGCTGCCTGATGCTCTTTCTTGACGGTCCGGCGGCCAGAAAGCGCCATGCATCGACGCTCAACTGAACTTCGGTTTACGCGCAAGCTTCGGATAAATTCCACATCAAGACTTGTTCCATTGTTCCGTCGAACGCTGATTACCTTGTCTTCTGTCAATTCGGCGATCACGTTGTTCATGTCGATGCCGCTTGCGGCTCACCAAGTCTATCTGCGATCTTCTTGGCTAAGACTTCGGGAGTAAGACCCATTTCAGCATAGACCTCCGGACCCGGGCCGGATATCCCAAAGCCCTGAACCCCATACATATTTTCCTCTGATCCAACATACCGCCCCCAGCCCATCGGTGACGCAGCCTCGATGGCAAATCGCGGCGCGTCTCCCAGTACAACATCCCTATAAGCCGCATCCTGGTTGTCAAAGCACTCCCAACACGGAAGCGAAACAACGGCAGCATCTACATTTTTCTGATCCAAAAGAGCTTT
>Ga0316201_10001596_pt1 | contig 15419 bp, 9 predicted proteins | sample CS6wburrow_MG_FD_204516 | JGI IMG/M metagenome (GOLD analysis project Ga0316201, IMG submission 204516) | Coastal sediment microbial communities from Delaware Bay, Delaware, United States - CS-6 worm burrow | ecosystem: Environmental > Aquatic > Marine > Coastal > Sediment | place: USA: Delaware... | reverse complement strand
AAGGTATTTTTACTTCTGCTGACCAGCCATAATCACCGATTTTTGCACTTGACTGCCATATACCATCCCAATTCTGATTGACATTGCTTCCCTGACCCGTTGAAACCAGACCGTCTGCTCTCACCCCTAATGGAGTAATGGCAAAGATATAGGCATTCCTCTTGTCCAGATAAGTATCAAAAAACCAGGTAAAACTATCTTCCAGTTCAATATCTGAATCGACAGCTTTCTGAAATGCTTTTATCCCGGAAGGATCACTGTCATATAAGATTATAGCCATGTAGATGTTTTCCTGATCATAGGCTATACGTACTTCGGTTCTTTCAGTAGGTGCTGCGCCTACCACCGGAACCCGCATGGTAAAATCATCGACCGGATCTATTTTTAGCCAAAAGTCCTCATTGACCATACCATCGATTCTTATTTCTGTAGTTTCCGGGATAGCAGTAATTGTAATGACCTTTTCTTCCGCTGAATTGCTTGCCTGACCAAATATGTAAAATGGAATACAGATTAGGAAAATGAAAAAGACAGTATTTACTACAAAAAGCAATCTTTGGCAACTCCACCTTCCACATTTTTTCTTAAATAACATGATCGATAAATAGGACGATAAGTTACTTAAATTGCCAACGTGATAGACATTATTTTAGATGATATTTTAAGGAGGACTTCGGAAGTCAACTTCGGAAGTTCACAAATTAGTCTAAAATAGTTGTGATTAATTTTTATCTTTTTGGTCACTCAGAATTTAATTTCAAAAAGAAAATATCATGAAATACATATTTACTCTCTTAGTTGTTGTCAGTTTCCTATCGTGTGATTCGAATTGTCTTTGTAAAATGCAATCCGCGAATGTGGAAGTAGTGCAAGCTATGTATGATGGTTTTGCTGAAGGAAATGTTGATGCTGTATTGGCGCTGATGTCAGAAAACATAACCTGGAACGAAGCCGAAAACTTTATTTACGCAGATAAAAATCCTTATATCGGACCACAAGGAGTTGCTGAGGGTGTTTTTGCAAGAATTGGTGGAGAATGGGAATTTTGGAATTTAGAGGATATGACCGTTCAGGGAGCCGGTAATGCCAACGTCGTGGCACAAGGTCGTTATAAAGCAAAAAATAAAGCTACCGGGAAAGAATTGAATGCCCAATTTGTACACTATTGGACAATTGAAGATGGGAAGGCTACTAAATTTCAACAATATACCGATACAAAACAAGCAGCAGAAGTGGTTATAGCAGATTAGGCGAAACAGGTTGCTTTGAGCGATTTTCCTTCAGATATGGTAAGCTTCAATTTAAGTGCTCTCATACCCATGTAGGTCGCGCTTTGCTTAGTCAGGTTTTCTGAAGTCAACTTCGGAAATTAACCCGTATAACCCTTATCTTAAAGAGGATTTTGACTTTGGTGTGATTTAAAATTTATGAATATAGAGCATGGGGGTAAAGTTCTATGTATAGAGTGATCTTATAAAACTTAGTCAAATTTTAATTGCAATTTCAAGAAAACACCTGGCATCAGATAATATTCGGTAAGCAGTGGTTAATAACTGAATGTTATTATAATTAATCTACTTTAACTTTATAGCACTGGACGACTAAAATCCTCTATAAATCCAATAATCATAAATTAGAAGTATGATTACTCCAATATTAAGTTTCCTGATATTATGTTCCTCAATTAATATACAATCTTCAGCGAATCCTCTTGAAAAACTACTTACTCAAAGTAATCTTAGACAGGCTACCATTTCCAATGGTGTTGAACTGATACAAGGAGAAGATGGAAAGTCAATAACACTCAAATTTCCAGCAAGTGATAAGCTGATGTCTGTAAAAATTCCGCTTCCAAATGGTCCCCAGGATTGGAACAACATTGGATCACTAAGCTTCCACTCCAAAAGCAACTCTACGATTCGCTATCATGTAGCCATTCACAACTCAGAAAAGAAACGCTTTGCTTATAGTATCCATCCTTATCTGAATGTTCAGGTGAGAATTGCTATTAACGGGGATTATTTGCGAGAAAAATACATGAACAACACCCAGTACAAAGCATTCTGGATTGCAAATTGGGGGAATCATATTAATCTTGATTCAGTGGAAACAATTGAGATTTCTATGAAACCGAATCAGCCAGTTACCCTTGAGCTTAATAATTTCACTATTCATGATGATGAAATTGAAGATGCAATCCTCGAAGACGGTCCTTTTGTAGATCAATTTGGTCAATGGATTGATCTGGATTGGCCTGGGAAGATTGATTCAAAAGAAGAACTTCAGGATACCTGGGCAGTAGAAAATCAACAGTTAAAGGAAGATTTCGATTTTGGTTATTCTCGATACGGGGGGTGGAAAGCTGAGAAGGTAAAAGGTACAGGTTTTTTTAGAACAATGAATATAGATGATCGTTGGTGGCTCGTGGATCCTGACGGTCATCTGTTTTTCTCCATAGGGATGGATTGTGTCCGTCATCGAGCCCCTACAAAAGTAGATGACCGGGAAGAAATATTTAAAGTGGTTCCGCCAAAAAGGGGCCAGGAAGCCGACTTCTATCAGGCTAATGCTAACCTGCGATACGGCAACGAGGGTAATATCGCTTCATTCATGTACAATCAGAACCAGATACTTCGAAACTGGGCATTTACTGAAAATTGGAAAAATACCCAAAACCGGCGACTACGTAAATGGGGATTCAATACAGTTGGCAATTGGTCCAATAGGTCGCTTTGGTGGGCCCCTGACTTACCTTTCGTTGCAAACTTATCCTTTAACCGTACAGGTAAGAACTGGCAAAAATTTCCCGATGTATATTCAGATCAATTTGTGCAGCAGACAGAAGTAGAAGCTATGCAACAATGTACTCGTTTTCGTGATGAGCCTTTGCTTATTGGTTATTTTACTGGAAACGAAGAAAGATGGCCGCATCGTCATTTTATAGATTTGATCCTTAATGACCCAGAGCCCTCCGCTACGCAGACTCATGTGATTGAATATTTTAAGAAAAATAGGGATACTCCTGAAACACGTGAACAATTGACAGAGGATCTGGCAAGAAAGTATTTTCAAACAGTATGTGATGCGATCCGAAAAGCGGATCCCAACCACTTAATCCTGGGTATCCGGTGGGCAGGTGGTCGTGCACCTGATCCTGTTATTAAAGCCAATGACGTCTTTGATGTCTTTAGCTTGAATTTCTACAAATTCCAGCCAAACCCAGATCAAATTAAACGGCTGCACGAGTTGACGGGGCTTCCTATAGTCATTGGAGAATTTCACTTTGGCTCCGCCGGCCGGGGATATGCACCTTCACTGGTTCAAGTCAAAGATCAGTACGAACGAGGAGTGGCCTATCAATACTATGTAGAGCAGGCCGCTTCCATGCCTATGATCATTGGTACCCACTATTTCCAATACCTGGATCAACCGGTAACCGGACGCTTTGATGGAGAAAACTACCTCTTCGGATTTGTTAATCAACAGGATATACCGTACCAGGAGATGATCAAGCATGCACGTGAAACACACCAACAAATTTACCCAATTCACCTGGGTAATATGCGACCAACTGATGTGCGTGCTAAGATCCGCTGACTTTTGTTTCAAAGTAAAAAGAGTAATAATTGATTATGACATTGAGCGGTTAATTCCCATTTCGTACAGATAATGATCCGATGAAGTAAAAAATTATGATCGTGAACAATTTATATAACATACAGAGTAGGCTGTTATTGATCTTTCTATTCTGTCAACTTGGACTGGCAGTCCAAGTTCATTCACAAGTGGTGGATTCGAATGCCCCATTGGCATATGAAACTCAGGAAGTTCTTGCAATTAATCGGGAACCCTCCAGGGCCTTTGCGCATCAGTATGGATCATTGGAAAAGGCCAGAACTTTTGAGTTTACTGATTCCGAGCATCAAATGCTGAATGGGAATTGGAAGTTTCATTGGGCGAAATGGCCACATGAGAGTCCAAGTGATTTTTACAAAAATGATTTTGATGATTCAAGTTGGGATAACATTGAGGTCCCGAGCAATTGGCAAATGAAAGGATTTGGCAAACCAATCTATGTGAATGCCGGTTATTCAGATTTTGATCCTGATAAATTTCCAGCAGTTCACACCCCTTATGGAAACCCTACCGCGGCTTATAAAAGAACATTCAACCTGGACCCTGAATGGGAAGGTAAGCAGATCTTTGTTCATTTTGATGGTGTCGAATCATCTTTTCATCTTTGGGTCAATGGGCAGTTTGTGGGCTACTCTCAAGACAGCAAGTTGCCTTCAGAATTCAATCTAACTCCTTACTTGCAGAAAGGTGAAAATTCAATCGCATTGAGGGTGTACAGATGGTGTGATGGAAGCTGGCTTGAAGATCAGGATGGTTTTAATATGAGTGGGGTCTTTCGTGATGTATGGTTGTATACCACCGCTCAATTGGCGATTCGTGATTTTTTCGCTAAAGCTGATTTGGATGAGGAATATCATAATGCCACTTTTGGCATAGAAGTATATATAAAAAATTACAGTACAAAGAGATCCAAAAAGCATTCAATAATAGTTGAGATTGCCGGACAGGTTTTGCAATCCGAGGTTGGCCCGCTAATAGGTGGCGAAGAGACAACAATAAAATTGGAAACCGCCATAAACAGTCCTGAGAAATGGACCGCAGAAACACCGAATCTCTATCCTTTACTACTCACCTTGAAGCAGAAAGAGAGGACGACACAGATTACAGGCACTGAATTTGGATTTCGAGAGCTGGAAATCATAGGAAATGTATTCAAGTTAAATGGGCAGCCGTTTTTGCAAAAAGGGGTCAATCGAGTGGAGCATGATCCAATCAATGGACATTTTATTTCTCGTGAGCGCCTGGAGAAGGAATTGCAAATGATGAAGCAAAACAACATCAATGCGGTCCGTACGGCTCATTTTCCATTTAATTCAGAATTCTATGTATTGTGCAATCGATATGGCCTGTATGTAATAGATGAGGCCAATATGGAAAGTTCGGGGCATAATATAGCACATGATCCAAAGTGGAAAGAAGCACATGTAGAGCGCATGGAACGTATGATTCATCGAGATAAAAACCATCCATGTGTGATCAATTGGTCGGTTGGCAATGAAGCCGATGAAGGAGAAAATGTCGCGGCAATGCATTATGCAGCAAAAGCACTCGACCCAACAAGACATACATCTTACCATGAGCAAAATAAACCAGCTCCTTTTGACATTTTTGCTGGAGGCACAACTAAAGGGGGCCATGGCCGCTATTATCCCTTGAGTATGTGGGATAAATTGGGCAAACAGGAACATCCTAAACCCTACATACGTACAGAAGGCGCCCATGCCATGGGCAATGCCCTGGGTAGCTTTGATGAGATCGTCCGTATATTGGAAAAATATCCCCGTCTTGCCGGATTCTACATTTGGGATTGGGTAGATCAGGGAATTCTGACCGAAACCCCTGATGGAGAATCTTATATCGGTTTTGGTGGTGACTTTGAAGAAAGGAGGCATAGTTACAATTTCTGCTTGAATGGTGTAGTTCTTTCCGATCTCACAAAAACAGGCAAACTGGCAGAGGTTGGGTATAACTACCAAAACGCTGAAATAACCTGGGTCAATGACAAAAAGACTGAGATAGAGATCTTCAATAAGAATTACTTTCAGGACCTTTCAGCGTTTGAATTACAATGGGAATTGATCCAAAATGGAACAGTCATGCAAAATGGTACGGTACAATTACCCAATATCGCTCCTCAATCCAAAGGGATTATTCATTCACCACTTAATTTAAATGACTTAGATAAAGAAAATGAATGGCTATTGAATATTTCCCTCGTGACAAAGGAGGAAAAATCCTGGGCTCCAAAAGGTCATAAATATGCAAGAGAACAGTTGATATTATCCTCTTTTGTATTTCCAGAAAGTGAATCGATAAGTGCTGCGAAGTTAGATATAATCAAACAAGGTAATTATTCTATTTTATCAGGAGAGAGGTTCTCTGTAAAATTGGATCATAACACAGGTTTGCTGGAGCATTATGTTTTTGATGATCAATTGCTATTCAATCAGGGCCCCAAACTTAATTTTTGGAGACCTCCAACTGATAATGATGCAGGTAATAGATTGAAAAATATTAAAGCCTCCTGGAATGATAAATTCCGAAGAATCGATACCCAAAACTTGTATGAAGGTATTGCCAACGCTTTTGGCAGTTTTGAGGATAAATGGAAAGCGGTGGGTCTGGATACCTTGATACATGAAGTTAGGTCCATTGATTTTACTGGGAATGTTATCACTGTTGAGCATAAGATCTCATCTAGGGGAGGAGGTTTCCATGCTACTACCAAAACCAGGATCGGTGCAGATGGAAAACTTCAATTCAACTATGAGGTCCAACCCTTTGGAAAGGTCAAAGAATTAGCCAGCCTGCCTAAAATTGGTACCCAGTGCATAGTCCCCAATTACTTTGAAAATATGGAGTGGTATGGTAAGGGCCCTTATCACAATTACAGTGATAGGAATTCAGGAACCTTCATCGGGAGATATCAGGGACCGGTAGATGATCAGTTTGTCAATTATCCTTTTCCACAAGAGAACGGAAATAAAAGCCAAACCCGCTGGGTGACGCTCACAAATGATAATGGTGTCGGATTAATGGCAACCGGGCATCAACCACTGGAGGTTAGTGCCCGTCATTATACTGATGAAAACTTATCGCATGCAACCCACACCTATGAACTGGTCCGTACGCCTGAAATATATTGGAACATCGACTTGCAGCAGTGTGGCTTAGGGAATGCCAGTTGTGGAAGTGAAGCTGCCCTTCCTCCTTATCGGGTCAGACCAGAATTAACAAGATTTGGATTTACAATTGTTCCGAAAACCAAGTACTAATTGAATGGAGAAATTCACTTTTAGTTCATTTGAAAAATATAATCAATGAAAAAACATAACACTATTATTATTGGGCTTCTAGCGCTTTGGTTTTCTCCTTTAAAGGCTCAACATATTCCTGATCCTCCCGCTGGATACACTACCTTACTTTCAGATGATTTTAATGGAACTGAACTAGATGATACCTACTGGACAAAAGGTTTATTCGGAGTAAATGGTGCACAATTATTTCCTAATCCTAATACAGGTGGAACAAACAAGTTGAATAACAACTATGCGGGTTATTTATTGGATGCCAATGTGATCGTATCAGAGGGAAACCTTGAACTGCACAATATCAAAGAAAACCACTCCGGAGGAGATCCTGAAGGGCTTTTTAACTTCACAAATGGATGGATCCAAAGTCTTGGTAAAGTCATTTTCAATGGCTCTGACAAAAGTATTATTATCAGAATGAGAATGAAATTGCCGACCCCAGCTCAAGATGACGTCTGGCCTGCTGTTTGGTTGGTAGAGCAAGACCAATGGCCCAACGAAATCGATATATGGGAATACTTCGGTTCTCCTTTCAATAACAATCCCGAATGGGATGCTGATGATCGAATGGTGCTTCGGTATATCTGGGGAGAAAATTTCAATAAAAGAGGATCCGTGAAAGATGAGGAACGATGGTTTGACCGTGATAATAATGTAGATGAATTTCAGATATATGAGTTTGAATGGGATGATCAGGTTATGATCTCCAGGATTGGAGATAAGGAAATCGGTAGAATAACTCGTGGAGTAGAAGTCCCAGATCAGGATTGGCCAGATAGCGTTGAAGAATGGTCTATTGTTATAAATAATGGTAGAATGCAAAGCACGGTCAATGCATTTGGGCTTGATTATTCTAAATCGAACGTATTTGTAGTTGATTGGATTGATATATATGAAAAGGATACTTCGACTGGCTTATTAAATCAAGATGTGAACAATAGCGAATGGTTGAAGATTTACCCAAATCCGGTAAAAGATGTCTTAAATATCCAATCTTATGATAAAGTGGAACGCATCCAAGTATACGACACGATGGGTAAACTCATCTTAACCTCAAGAAATGAAAGCATAATTGATTTGAAAAGTCTAAATACAGGAATCTATCTGCTTAAAGTTCAAGCTACTGGTAAGAACTTTGTCCAGCAAATTATTAAGTGGTAAGTGATTTGTTAAAATCAACAAAATGACATTACAGATGAAACGAATAATTAGCGTACTTATTTATTTATTAATCGGAACATTTCTTTTTGCTCAAACCCAGGTCTCTCTCGATGGTACCTGGGAGATAATTTATGACAATGAAAACAAAGGAGTTGAAGGAGCATGGCATTTAAACAAAAATTACGATACCCAGCCTGGAATAAAAGAAATTAGTGTACCCAGCTGCTGGGAGGAATACGAGAAAAATTATGAAGGCGTAGCTTTTTATCGTAAAAAGTTTACCATACCGGCCCTATGGGAGGGTCAAATTATTGATTTAAAATTTGATGCTTCAAATTACATGACCCAAATTTGGCTGAATGAGCAAGTAGTGGGTTTTCACGAAGGAGGTTATACTCCATTTAGTTTTCGAATTGATAAGTTAGCTAAGCCGGGCGAAGAAAACATCCTTACCGTTCGTGTCATCAGTCCAATTATTCTTACCGACAAACGTATTGATGGACTGGGACGACAGGAGGTACCCATGTGGCGCGGTGCCATTACCGGAGGCATATGGCAATCAGTAAATATTAGGGCATCCGGTTCTACACGGTTTACCGATGTTTTTATAGAACCTGATATTCATACTAATACTGCAACGTTTAACCTGGAAATTGAAAATACCGAGACCGGAATACAAAACTCAGAAGTAAACCTGAAAATTCATTCAAGTAAGGGTGAAATAGTAACACAACAATTAGCAGAGGTTGAAGTCCAGCCAGGTAAAAACCAGATGCAATTTAAATTAGAAATTCCTGATGCAGCATATTGGTCAATGGAAAATCCATATTTGTACAAAGCTATTATTGAAATACAAACAAATGGAAAATCTTCTGACGAATGGTCGCATAAATTTGGTATGCGCGAATTTACAGCCAAAGACAATAAGTTCGTTTTGAATGGTAAGTCCTTTTACTTAAAAGCTTGCTTTTTCGAGGGACTTTATCCTGTAAAACTGGCTTACCCCGATAGCCGCGAGATGGCCATAAAAGAAATTACCCTTGCAAAAGAAGCCGGATTTAATATGATTCGTCCATGGCGCAAACCAGCACCTCCCATGTGGTTAGACCTTTGCGATTCTATCGGTATGCTAACAGTCGGAAGTTTGGTAACCGAATGTATGCACCGCCCTATTTCAACACCGCGTCTGCCATATGTTGTGGAGAATGAAGTACGCAAAACCATACTTGGTAATCGAAATCGTACCTGTATTGTACAATGGGAACTGTTTAACGAAATTAACAGGCCTATTCTGGCACAGATGCTAAACTCTATGTCATTCCTGGCACGCGAACTGGACCCGACCAGAATGATTTTGGATGAATCAGGTGGCTGGGGTGAAGGTGCCAACGTTTATTTACCATATGAACGGACACCCATTAAATTCAACGATATTCACCACTACAGTGGTTCGCAGGTACATCAAAAAGAATACGATGGTTATCTGGTTACTGCTAAAACCGATGAAGAAAAAAAGGAACGAGGCCTTGCCAAACAAAGAGGATATGGGAGGAATGTGGTACCGGGCGCCATGTCCTACATCTCTGAATTGGGTTATGGAAGTACCCCTGATCTAACACTAAACAATCAATTGTTTGCCGAAAAAGGAAATCCTATTGTGGCTCCAACCATTTACCACAAAAAAATGGAAGATGAACTGAAATTTGCCATGCAGAAATCGGGTTTTGATAAAATTTATCCTGATTTAAATGCCTTTTATCTCGAGCAGCAAAAAATGCATGGTATAGCCAATAAACGTATGATTGAGGCTACACGAAGCAATACCAGTATGGCAGGATACTGTGTACATGCTTTGGTTGGAGGCGACTGGGTTATTGGTGCCGGATTGCTAGACTTATGGCGAAATCCCAAAACACTGGTATACGATCTGACCAAAGCTGCCAGCCAGGAACAAATTGTGGCCATCCGTATTTTACCACGAAATGTTTATGCAGAAAAAGGCGCGAAACTGGAAGTTACCGGAATTAGTGAATGGGGCACTGAGTCGGCTACTGTTTCAATTGACATTAAATCGATAAAGGGGGAAACTATACACAGCAAAAAAATAGAAAGTCACTTTAAACACGGAGTCTCAGAGTTGTTTGCGGATGATCTAAATGCTGAAAAGTTAAGTGGAAGTTACAGCGTTGAGGTAAATGTTGCTGATAAAAATGGAGAATTAATTACCTCGAATACTGAACATTTTGATGTGTTTACTCAAAAACAGTTGAAATCTCCAAAAGCAAAATTAGCAATTGCAAATAGTTCAAAAAGGCTACAGGAATTTTTGACAAAAAGGAATGTTGCTTTTGATATATTTTCAGATGGCACAGATAAAAATACGCTTGTACTTATAGGAAAAGCGAATATTAAAAACAAAACCTACATGGCCGAGGCTGAAGCCATAACCGAGTTTGTTATAGGAGGAGGAAATGCCATATTTCTGGAAGTTCCGGCACATAATATTCCACGCTTAGAAAAAGGATATAATTTACAAGAGCTTGAAGAGGATGTCTTGCCATTCGGTACGCAAATGTTTAGTCGGTGGGAAACGCTTGGTGGTTGGGCCGGAAAATCGCATATTGTTACCGACCATCCTGTTTTCGATGATTTACCTACCAACATGATTATGCATGGCATTTACGAAAATATCCACCCAAAAACGGCCATGGCAAAACAAAAAGGCACCTACATTGCAGGCGAAATTGGACACTACCATTTTCCGCGAGAGTATAGAATGGTGCGCCACTACAATGGTCCGGGTGAAACCTGGTGGGCCGCAGATGTTTTGGAATCAGAAAGAGGAGATGGAACCATGTTGCTTTCAACCTTGGATATTATTAACTATTTGGGTATTGACCCGGTGGCAGAGAAAATTTTGTTTAATATGGTTAGGTACATGTCAGAATAAGCAGAATTTCCAAGGTCTTTTTTCCAAAACCCTAAAGAAAGAATAACAGGACTTCCAAGGTCAACTTCGGAAGTTAACCAGTATCCTATTTCCTCAAGGAATACTACCTCATAGCCCAAACCAGGCCAGCGAATGCAAGAAGGGCAGTCAAAGGGCCCCAACTACCAGCCCAATCGGTCCCAAATCCGGAAGGAACTGTTCCCTGGTAAAAGGCAACCGCAGCAATGGCTGCCCCCATTAACCCTTCGCCTCCAACCAAACCAGAACCCAAATACAGGACTTCCGAAGTTGACTTCGGAAGTTGACTTCTTTCAAAGATGGAAACCAGCATTTCTTGGATGAGGTGCATGAGCATATGGATCAGTAATGGGAGAGATTGGTGGAGTTGAAAAAACTGCGAAATAGAATGATATTGCTAGTTTTTAATAGTAAGGTGCTAAAAGAGGTATTCCATTAAGTATAACCAAAAAACTAATAATTTATTCGTGCAGCTTTGGGCCCATCATATTCATAAGTAAACCAATCGATATCAATATAACCAGCATCTTCTTTTTCGTTCCATAAAAAGAACCCTAACCTATCTCCCGTCCATTTGCCAAAAGCAATGGTGAAAACTGGACCAAATCGCTCATAATTTTTACCATCTAGACTATGTTCGTAGGTTGCTTGATTGCTATTATTGGATGTTTTTACAAATAGGACTTTACTTGATATTTCGGGCCCTTCATCTTTAATACCCGTTGGATTTAATTAATACTCTGAAACTAGAAATAAGATTTTGAAATATTATCCTGATCTGTCTTGTTTACATGTGTAAAACATTTATCGCTAAAGAACTTTTTCAATTCTCCTTTATGTATACAATAACAATGGTGCCTAAATCAATACGGGTATCCAGACCAGTACCGCTCGCTGCTCCTTATGGTGCCGTAACGACAACCAATCCCGGTCAAGTTTAATAAACATATCTGGCCAAAGAATCTATTGGGAATATTGCAAGACTCTTTTTATGTTTTTTAGAATATTGCGGGTACGATCAGCGATAATGATCTTAATGAGCGGAGAAGCCACTTTGTATATTCCATTCAGTTTGGCTTTCAGATCAATGGTCAATAAAACCTCTTCGCCATCAGGGGTCAGAAGCAAAATTACCTGGATAGGAAAGATAGCTTGAATAGTATTTACAGCAATGTATTTATTTTCTCTAAGGTCGATAACCTGGTATTCAGTCTCTATTCGCCTACCGGCAATGGATGCCACTTCGATATACTGCATCCCAATACTCATTTGTGGCCCTTCTGGGAATATCACATCCTCCAGTTCTGGGATGAATTCCTTGCGACGTGAGATGTCTGTGATGAAGTCAAATACATCCTCTATTGCACTTGCAATTCTTATGTTTTCTCGTATGGCAATCACTTGATCATTGTAAATTCATCCCTATCATATGAAAGGCGCCATTCAATTTAGCAATAAAAAATGACAATTTATGCATCCTAAACCCTGCGAAGCTCTGGTTTAGGATTACCAGGGGTCTCTAAGATCCCCGGCCTCATATTCATGATTTCGGATATCAAAATAACTCGATACAGAATCATCGATCTTTTTCTCCATTAAATCTTTTTTACGGAAAATCCTCGAAAGCAGCGCAACCGGGGTGAGAATCAGGAAAAAAATCAAGGTTAATAGGAGTCGGGACATGATGTATCCCAGGATATCTGAGATCTTGAACCACAACCAGGCAATTTTATCACTTAATGTTGAGGAGAAAACCCCAATTAAGCCAATCACAATAGCTACCATATCCAGGTTATCTATAGTGAATATCCTGGATATGATTAACAGTCCTACAACGATGACCAGTATAACTTCTATTGAATGGGGACGCTTCATAAGGGTATTAAAACAAACTATAAATGAAAGGTGAAATAGAAGAACTACCACCGATAACAATCAAAACGCCTAATAAGAGTAATACCGATATAACCGGGATCAACCAAAATTTTTTCCTTTCAATTAAAAATCTCCATAAATCCTTTAAAAATTCCATAACATCTGTTTTCAAATCACTTCATTAATCCAATTCAAATTTTTCTATTATTTCAGTTTTATTGCTTTCAGGTTGTTCTGATTTATCAAAAATAAAATTATTTATCACCAAATAATCCATTTCCGTTCGCATAAAACAGCGATAGGCATCTGCCGGAGTACAGACAATGGGTTCGCCCCTGACATTGAAACTAGTATTGATTAAAACGCCATAGCCAGTTCTTTTTTTAAACGCTTGTAACAATGACCAGTATTTGGGATTGGTCTCTTTATGTACGGTCTGGATGCGTGCGGTAAAATCCACGTGGGTTATAGCTGGTAACAAGGATCGCTTGCTGTACAGCTTTTCTTTAACTTGAAGGTTGCCAAAGTCTTTGGGTAATTCCAGGCGAATGACCTCGTTGACTTCTCGAGCCACCAGCATATAAGGAGAGGAAGTTTCGAGTTTAAAATATTTATTACAATCCTCCGCTAATACAGATGGGGCAAAAGGCCGGAAGGATTCCCGGTGTTTAATTTTTAGATTCAAGCGCCTTTGCATTTCTGGATTGGTCGGGTCGCCCAGAATACTCCTGGAACCCAGGGCCCTCGGACCAAACTCCATTCTTCCCTGCATCCAGCCCACTACTTTACCCTGGTGGATTAAATGGGCAACTTTTTCACAAAGTTCCTCCGTTTTTTGGAACAATCGAAAGGGTGCTTTTAAACGACGGGCAGTTTTCTGAATTTTCAGATCTGAATAATCCGGGCCCAGGTAAGCGCCTTGCATGATATCGGGCTTATCTTTCAGGTCAATCCTTCCTTTTCCAAAATAGATGTGGTAAGTCGCCTGGGCAGCTCCTAAAGCCCCTCCGGCATCTCCGGCTGCCGGTTGAATAAAAATGTTGTCAAATTCTTTCAGACCATATATTTTGCCATTGGCCACACAATTTAAAGCCACACCGCCGGCCAGACACAGGTTTTTTGCACCAGTTATTCGTTTTGCCTCCCTGGCCATTTTAATCACTATTTCTTCCGTCACCTTCTGGATGGCTAGCGCCAAATTGCAGTGGCCTATATCCAACTTGTCTTCCGGCAATCGTTTTGGTATGCCAAACAATTTCGCCCATTTCCGGTCATCCACCATCCGAAGGCCTACCGGGTAGGTGAAATAAGATAAGTTTAGTTTTATAGAGCCATCATCCTTTATATCTACCAGTTTTGAAGTGATGATATCCACAAATGAATTGAACTGTTCAGATTCAGGATTACCGTAAGGGGCAAGCCCCATCATTTTATATTCCCCTGAATTGACCCTAAAACCAAGGAAGTAGGTAAAGGCCGAATAGAGCAAACCGACCGAATGGGGAAACTTTAATTCTTTGTGGATAGTAATCTTATTGGCCTCTCCGGAACTGATGGAAGCAGTGGCCCATTCGCCAACACCGTCCAAAGTCAATATAGCAGCCTTTTTAAAAGAAGAAGAATAGAAGGCACTGGCAGCATGGGAAAGGTGGTGTTCCGGAAACAGTAGTTTGATCTTTTTTTTATCAAATTCCTGTATTTCTTCCAGGCTATTCCATATTAAGCGCTTAAGGAACATTTTTTCCTGAAGCCAGATCGGAATGGCCATGACAAAAGAACGCAATCCCATAGGTGCAAAACCATAATAGGTCTCCAACAGTCTTTCAAATTTTAGCAGGGGCTTGTCATAAAAAGCTATGGCATCGAGGTCTTCGATTTGAAGATCTGCATGATCCAGGCAATACCGGATGGCATTTTTCGGGAAAGATGAATCATGTTTTTTACGGGTAAATCGTTCTTCCTGGGCAGCTGCGATGATGTTTCCGTTTTCAATAAGTGCCGCGGCTGCATCATGATAAAATGCTGAAATACCCAGTATTTTCATCTTTTTCTTGAGTTCTTTAAAAATTTGGAGTTGAATTTCAATATAAAATTAACCTTTACGTATAGCTGTTTTAAATCTTTAAAAATGGCCGTTTATTTCACAGGAAAAGCAACGTCAAATTCAGGAAATAATTCACTTCCCGTCAATAGACCAAGATGACAAATCTTCATATATTTACAAAATATCATGATAAGTTATTCTGCTATTACTGGATGGAAGTATCTCGGTTGGTTCCTGATAATATTGATGAACTTTATAGATCCATAAAAACAGCCAATAGTAATGGCCTAAAGAAATAGAATAAAAGGAACAACAAAAGTCTTGTAGATCAAGGCAATTTGACCATAAAACAATTTTATGAAAGACTCCTTTGGAAAGAATGTCTTAATGGGTTGCATTGTTACCCTGGTGATCTTTGTCCTAA
>Ga0316201_10001595_pt1 | contig 15426 bp, 15 predicted proteins | sample CS6wburrow_MG_FD_204516 | JGI IMG/M metagenome (GOLD analysis project Ga0316201, IMG submission 204516) | Coastal sediment microbial communities from Delaware Bay, Delaware, United States - CS-6 worm burrow | ecosystem: Environmental > Aquatic > Marine > Coastal > Sediment | place: USA... | reverse complement strand
AATTGAGGCAATAATGTGAGACAGGTCTCGTTTCAGCGGTAGAACTCGTACCACTTTTTCGCACAGAGTGGTCGCGACGGCCGGATTTGTTGTCGAAAAAACTTACAAACGAGCAGCACTACACAGTCGCTGCAGTATGTTTCAATGGAACTGCGGGCTTCCCGTACGTATGAAAGGCCGATCGATGTGATGAACGGGGAAGAGTCAATGGACCTGAAAATGCTGGCAGATAGATTCGACCGAGACGGCTACCTGCTGCTCCACGATTTCTTTGAGACCGACCTTACGCGGCGGCTCGTAGCACCCATTCTGGAGCATTTTGGCGACAACCCGGCGTTCGTGCACGATGACGATTTTCTCGAAAAAGCCAAGACGGATGTCATTCCATGGTTTCCGCAGAACGAGGGCAGCAGAGATTTCGATTTTGTCGATGAACATCGCGATCTGCAGCGGCTGACCGAGGCGCTGCTCGGCGAGGGTTGGCAGGGCCTGTATTGCATGGTGATGTTTTCGAAGCCGGGGTCTGCGGGGCAGGCCTGGCATCAGGACTGTCCGCCGGAGGATAACGCCCATTTCAATCTCAATCGGCTGGTCTACTCTCGCGATATCGACGACGAAACGGGTGGCCAGACCGTGGTCGTGCCGGGCTCACACCGCCGCGGCTTGCTGCCCGCCGGAGATCCCCGGGCGGATTTCAACGACCAGCTTGTCTTGCGCCCCAAGGCAGGGACCCTGGTCGTGCTGCACGGTCATATCTGGCATCGCGTGCTGCCAGTCCATGGCCAATACCGTTATTCGACGAATTATCGCGCCGTGCCAGCCGGCACGCCGGCGAACATCACCGACGTGTGCGTCTACCGCAACATGCGCTACCGGTTTTCGACGGAGGACGTCGTTGAAGAACGCACGGCCTGAGTCTTGACCAGCCGCGCTCAGCAGGGTGTCTTGATGGCCTTGATGTGCGCTTGAAAAGTGCGGCTGACCGCCAGCGGTGCGGAATATCGTCAGGCCGCAGCGTAGGTCGCAGTCAGGTATCGAATAATGTCTTCCGACTCGGCCGTCTCTTCGCCAGTGTTCGGGTCAATCAAATACGGTATTGAGACGCGGCCGGCGCGCTCCAATAATACTTTGCGGTTTTCAAGATCAGGATCCGACTGCAAATTCAATGAATCGCGAATGGCGGGTGGCACCCAGTCGGAAATGCGCGTTCGACCGGCAGAGCGGAGGATATAGGGAATCTCGAGTTCACACAGAAGGTCCCTGACCGGGCGCGCGAACGGGCTTGATTCGAAGCTGTACAACTCCAAAGGATCGGCTGGCGGATGGGACGGCGTTGCTCGGATACCTGCCATTCCCCTGGCAATACCCGTGATGGACGAGCCCCACTTTTGCAGCACGCCGGCACGCCACTTCAAGGGCAACGGACGCTTGGCGTAGGTTTCATACAGGTAGGCGATAATGTCCATCGATTCGTACATCTGTCGCCCGGTATTCGGGTCCACTAGAAACGGAAACTGCAACTTGCCGCCCATTTTTTTGACGCGCGGCCGGAATCGCTTGCCACCTTTGGGGCACGGATAAATCATGGCATCCAGGTCGAGCTCCGTTAGCGCCTCGCGTACCAGCCGGCAGTAGGGGCACCCCTCGAACTCATAAAGCTCCAACAGCTTGGCCGGCTTTCTGGTGGCTGGGTCGGCAGCGACACCAACGCCCGTTCGGAGCGCAGTGGCCAACGCCGAGCTGGCCAGGTTGACACGATATTTCAGGGATTCAATGTTCATGCTCGGTTCTCAGCAGGCTACAGCGCGGCGCTTAGCCTATCCTGTCGAGAGCACGCCAACCAGTTTTTGTTTGTCATTGGAGAGGCGCCGCGAACAACATCTAATTCGCGTTCCTCCAGGAATCAGGAACGCGAATCGCGATAACCTCACCTTCGGCCGTCTGCGTGTCGCCCGAGTAGGCGCGGCATTTCACAAGCGTCTTCTTCTCGCCGCATTCTTCGATGGTCGCCCTCAGCACGATCTGCTTGTCGATCGGCGTCGGCGCCAGGTAGCTCACTGTCAGTCTGCCTGTAACGCACCAGATCTCGGGAGCCTCGCCGACTGCGCGTCCTTCGAGCCTGTAGTAATTGGACATGGCAGTGTTAACACAGTGGCAGTCGATGATGCTCGCGATCGTTCCGCCGTAAACGTACTGTAATGGGCCCGCGCACTGTTCAGGCCGGGGCATATAGTCACAAATGCACTCGTCGCCGTGCCAGTGGCTCTTGATTTGCAGGCCTTTGTCGTTTTCCGAGCCACAACCGTAGCAGTGATTGTCTCGCAGCTGGTCCTGAATCGCCGTCACTGTGCGCGATTCCTTTTGTCGAGCGCCGCCTGAATGCGAGCTGCGAACGCGTCCGCGTCAGCTGTCACACGCTCGGTATCGATCGTGAGCATCTCGCCATCCTTCATCAACACCTTTCCATCCACGACGACCGATGCGACGTCCTGTTCATCGTTGACCCAGACGAGGTGAGAAATAACGTCGTAGGTCGGCACGTGATGAACATCGTCGAATGCCACCTGTATCACGTCAGCACGTTTGCCAACCTCGAGCGATCCAATAATGTCGCCCAGACCGATCGCCGTCGCCCCGCCCCGCGTTGCCATCGTCAGCACAGTCTCCGCAGACATGACCTCCGGGTTCATGCGATCGACTTTTTGTAGCAGTGATGCGAGCCGCATCTCTTCCCACATATCGAGATCGTTATTGCTCGCGGCCCCGTCCGTTCCGAGACCTACTCGTACGCCTGCTGCGAGCATCTGCACAATTGGCGCAATGCCGGAAGCAATCTTCATATTGGAGGTCGGGTTATGAATGACCCCGACTTTGCGCTCGGCCAGAATCGGAATTTCTTCGTCGGTTGGCCAGACCACGTGTGCGGCAATGGTGGGGCCTTCGAAAAAACCGATGGACTCGAACATATCGATGCTCGTCATGCCGTAAGTGTCTTTTGAATACTGCACCTCGAACGGCGACTCCGACAGGTGAATGCTGATCGGCACGCCATACTTCATCGCCGCCGCACGAGTTGCGGCAAGCTGTTCTGCGTTAAGCGTGTAATTTGCATGCGGGCCGAAAATCGGCGTGATGCGGTCGTTCTTTCCCTGCCAGCGTTCCACGAAACCGTTGCCCTTCTGAATGGAGTCATCCGCGTTCTCCGCATCGGGGCTACGCTGATCGATAACCGTCGCCGAGATCATGGCGCGCATGCCACAGCGGTCGACGACCTCTGCAATCGTGTCGGGGTAGTAGTACATGTCCACGAATGTCGTTGTGCCGCCGCGAATCATCTCCCAGCAAGCGAGCTCGGTGCCGATGCGGACGAACTCGGGGTCAACGAACTCGACCTCGGCAGGGAAGATATAGTTATTTAGCCAATCCATCAGCGCGAGGTCATCGGCAACACCTCGCAACAATGTCATGGCGGCGTGCGAGTGGCCATTCACGAGGCCCGGCATAACTATACGATCTTCGCCGTTCAAGGTTTGTGCGGCAGAATACGCGGCAAGAATGTCGACGGCGGGCCCGATCGCGAGTATCAGGCCTTCGTCGATTGCGACGGCGCCATCCTCATAAACAGTACCGTCGTCATCCATGCTGACGACAAAGTCGCCCCTGATAATGAGATCAATTTGATCATCATCATGCGCCGCCGGCACCGGCGCGTCCGACGCGGTGCAGGCGCCGAGAGTGAGTGCAATAAAAATATAGTAAAACCAATAACGTATTCTATTCATGGGGTCCCCTTTTGGCCCTGATTGTAGCACCGGATTTCGGCAGGTCCCGCGAAAAAAAAGAGCCGGTCATGGGACCGGCTCTTCGATAGTCAAATGTTTTGAACGTTTGGCACAAACTTGCCGATGTGGACACTATCGACGATCCTCTGTTGCGCCAGCTTGTCGCCAACAAACGCGCTAGTCGCAATTGAAGCTTCGTAAGTACTTTGCGCTCGCTGGGTCACGGTTACGGTTATTTTCTCGAAGAGACTTCTTCGTCCTGCACTGCCGCGACGAGCGCCAGTCCGCATAGTGCGACCGCTGAAAGCGCCCACACCACTACCTTGTTGTTGTTTACTGTTATCTCCCCCTGCTAAGGTTTCCTTTTTGTTGCAAGGCGCTCTGTATAGTGGTGCCCTGTTTGCATGTAGCACAAGCGATGGGCCGACTTGTCTGCCCCGTTAGCGTGCTCTAAGGTGCTGGACTGTGATAACCAATCTGAATAAGCCCGGCGAAATCCCGACCTTCTCCGCGCCTCCTGGCGGCCGTCTCACCGATGCCATGTTGCTTGCCTTCCGGGAGTCGGGTGTCATCGTGTTGCACGACTTCGTGGGGGTTGATGCCTGCGATGCGTTGCGGGCCAGGGCCGCCGAACTGGTCGCCGATTTTGACCCCGCCGAGGTGCGCAGTGTCTTCTCGACGACAGAGCAGACGCAGCTCGATGATGACTATTTTATTGAGTCCGGCGATAAGATTCGATTCTTTCTGGAGAACGATGCGTTCGATGATAAAGGTGATCTCCGGCAGGCCAAAGAACACAGCCTGAACAAGATGGGCCACGCGATGCACGACCTGGACCCTGTGTTCGATCGTTTCTCGCGAACGCCGGAGCTCGCCGAAGCGGTCAGGCGCATCGGTTTTGTCGAGCCGGCCGTATTGCAGTCGATGTACATCTTCAAGCCGCCGAACATTGGCGGTGAGGTGGTCTGCCACCAGGACTCGACCTACATTTATACCGAGCCTGAATCCTGTGTTGGCTTCTGGTTCGCGCTCGAAGATGCAACGCTTGCGAACGGCTGCATGCAGTTCATACCCGGCGGGCACAAGTTGCCGCTCAAAAAGCGCAACTACCGCGCCGCGAACGGCAAGCTCGTCACCGAGACGCTAGACGACTCACCCTGGCCGGAGGAACGCCGGCGGCCGGCAGAAGCTCCCGCAGGAACCCTGGTCATTTTTGACGGCCGTACGCCTCACCTGAGCGCCGCGAATCGTTCGTCCAAATCACGCCACGCCTACACGCTGCACGTCATCGACCAGAAATGTCATTATCCGGCTGAGAACTGGCTGCAACGTCGTGCCGATCTGCCGCTGCGCGGATTCAACTAGGGAAGACGATGTTATTCACCGATGTAATCCGCAAGAAGCGTGATGGCGAAGAGCTGTCCGACGATGAAATTCAATTCTTTGTCGATGGGCTCGCCGACAACAGCCTGCCCGCCGAGCAGGTGTCGTCGCTCGCGATGGCAATATTCCTCAACTCCATGAGCTTCGAGGAGGCCAGCAAGCTGACCCTCGCGATGGCTGCATCCGGCACGGTGCTTGACTGGTCGTCAGAAGACCTGGATGGGCCGGTTATCGACAAGCACTCGACGGGCGGCGTAGGCGACAAGGTGAGCTTCCTGCTCGCGCCCATCGCGGCTGCCTGTGGCTGTTATGTACCGATGATCTCGGGTCGGGGGCTGGGCCATACGGGCGGCACCGCGGATAAGGCGGAAAGCATACCCGGGTACGACGCGACGCCGGACTTCCATACGTTTCGAAAAACCGTGAGAGAAATTGGCTGCGCGATCATTGGTCAGACGGCCGATCTTGCGCCGGCCGACCGACGGTTCTATTCGATTCGTGACGTAACCGGAACTGTCGAGTCCGTGCCATTAATTACCGCATCGATCCTGTCCAAGAAGATTGCTGCCGGGCTGCAGGGGCTGGTCATGGACGTGAAGGTCGGCAGCGGCGCGTTCATGGGCACGCAGGAAAGGGCAGAGGAGTTGGCGCGGAGCATTATTGGCACCGCAGCGAAAGCCGGCCTCAAGACGCACGCGCTGATAACGGACATGAACGAGGTGCTTGGCACCACCGCAGGAAACGCGCTCGAAATCGAGGAGTCCGTCTTATACTTGCAGAACGCGCGCCGTGACGTGCGCCTGGATGACGTGACGCTGTCTTTATGCGCGGAGATGCTCGTCGTCGGTGGCCTTGAGGAGGACAGGGACAAAGCCCGTGCCCGATGCGACGAGGCCGTTACCAGCGGACGCGCTGCTGAAGTATTCGGCCGCATGGTGCATGCGCTGGGAGGGCCGGCGGACTTCGTTGACGAATATTCCCAATACCTGGTGAAAGCGCCAGTGGTTAGAGCGGTGCATGCAGCCGGTGTTGTGACGAGGGTGGACACACGCGCAATCGGCAACGCCATCATCGAGCTCGGCGGCGGTCGCCGCAAGGTCGGCGAAGCACTCGATCTGTCGGTCGGCTTCAGCGAGATTGCGCCGATTGGCACGATGATCGATGGCCATACGCCGTTGGCTGTCATACATGCGGCGTCAGATGCAGACGCGGATAAGGCGGAAAAGTACGTCCTGGCGGCCTGCCAGCTGGGTGAATCGGCGCCCAAAAGCGGTCCAGTAGTAAGCGAAATTTTGACCGGCTGAGCGCCCCGATGCGGTATGCTCGGTGCGTCGATAAAAATAAAAAGAAGGCTGGGGAAAGCTATGGGTAACTACATCGGTCTCGCCGGGATAGCTGTCATTCTCGGTATTGCCGTACTGTTTTCCAGCAACCGGAAAGCCATCAACCTGCGCATCGTTGGCGCCGCATTCGGCCTGCAGGTCGTGATCGCCGCGTTCGTGCTTTACTTCGACGCCGGCAGGGCCACGATTGATACTCTGAGTGCCGGCGTCCTGAAGGTGATCGGCTACTCGAAGGCCGGCATCGACATGGTGTTTGGCCCGCTTGCCGATACCAACGTCATCGGTTTCAGTTTTGCAATTAATGTGCTTCCGATCATTATCTTCTTTGCGGCCTTGATGTCAGTCATGTACCACCTGCGCATTATGGAGTGGGTCGTAAGACTCGTCGGCGGTTTTCTGCACAAGGTTATCGGTACCGGCGCCGTTGAATCGATGAATGCTGCCGCGAACGTCTTCGTTGGCCAGACCGAGGCACCACTGGTTGTCAGGCCTTATTTGAAAAATCTGACGGAGCCGCAGATGTTCGCGGTCATGGTCTCGGGCCTCGCGTCAATCGCCGGAACGGTGCTGGCCGGCTACGTGCTCATGGGTGCGGAACTCAAATACCTGCTGGCTGCTGCTTTCATGGCGGCCCCTGGCGGGCTGCTCATGGCGAAAATTCTGATGCCGGACGAACATGTGGTTAAAGCTGGTGAACACGAGAAACTCGTGATGGAGCCAAGCCAGCACCGTAACTTGATCCTGGCCGCCGCATCAGGCACCACCGATGGTCTGCGGCTGGCTGCCAATATTGGCGCGATGCTTATCGCGTTTGTTGCTCTTATCGCCTTGTTCAACGGCATCGTCGGAGGCATCTCCGGGTTGTTCGGCTATGAGTTGACGTTGGAAAAGATCCTCGGCTGGATTTTCAGGCCACTCATGTTCTTGCTCAGCGTTCCCTGGTCCGAGGCGCAGGCGGCTGGTGCGCTGTTCGGCGAAAAGCTGATTCTCAATGAATTCGTAGCATTCAGTCACCTCACGGAGCGCCTCGCCGGTATGAGTGAACGAACACATGCCATCGTGACGTTTTCACTTTGCGGCTTCGCGAATCTGTCGTCCATCGCGATCTTGCTCGGCGGTCTCGGCGTGCTGGTCCCGGAGAAGCGCGACCTGATTGGTTTGCTCGGTATGAAAGCTGTTCTGGCTGCGTCGCTGTCGAACTTGATGAGTGCTGCACTGGCAGGGCTGCTGTTGACGTTCTGACACGGTGGCGCCACATCCAATAATCATCGACTGTGATCCGGGCCAGGACGACGCGGTCGCGCTGTTCCTGGCGATGTCGTCGCCTGATGAACTCGAAATTCTCGGTATAACCACCGTCGCGGGTAATGTGCCGCTTACGCTGACGCGGCGTAATGCCCGCATGATGTGTGACATCGCGGGACGCCAGGATATCCGCGTTTTCTCGGGTTGCGACAAGCCCATGGTCAGGGAAGCGATTACCGCAGAGTATATTCACGGCAACACCGGGATCGATGGTGTCGATGTTTTTGAGCCGAACACACCGCTGCAACAGCAACATGCGGTGGACTTTATTATCGAGACGCTGCTGGCGGCAGACGATGCGTCGATCACACTGGTCCCAACCGGCCCGCTCTCGAACATCGGCACGGCCATCGATAAGGAACCGGCCATACTGCGGCATGTGAAGCAGATCGTGGTGATGGGCGGCGCCATGCGAGAGGGTGGCAACCGCTCGCCCTCGGCGGAGTTCAACATACTCGTCGATCCACAGGCGGCCGAACTCGTCTTTAACTGCGGCAGGCCCATTGTTGTGATGGGGCTCGATGTGACCCACCAGGTACTCTCAACGCGTGGGCGCGTTGACCGCATACGCGCCCTCGACAATCCAGTCGCTCAGGCGACGGCTGGAATGCTCAGCTTCTTCCACCGCTATGACTCCAAGAAATATGGTTCAGAAGGCGCGCCTTTGCACGATCCATGTACGGTCGCCTGGTTGCTCGAGCCGGGACTTTTCCAGACCCGCGAATGTAACCTGTCTGTCGAAACAGAATCGGAACTGACGATGGGTCACACCGCGGTCGATTTTTGGCATGTCACCGACCGGCCCCATAACGTACATTGGGCGCACGCCGTCGATGCCGATGGTTTTTATACCTTGCTGACAGACCGGCTTTCCCGGTTCTGAGGGCGACTTTCTATGTCATCCATCGCTGTTATTGGTTCCGTCAACATTGATATTGTCGCGCGCGTTGCTCGATTGCCGACACCGGGTGAAACGGTTACGGGCGCAGAGCTGAATCGCTACCCCGGGGGGAAGGGCGCCAACCAGGCGCTTGCAGCGCGTCGTCTTGGTGCTAATGTCCAACTGATTGCACGCGTTGGCGATGATGCATCGGCCGACGAGGCGCTGTCACTCCTTCGCGAAGGCGCTGTCGATCTCACTGAATGTCGCCGCGTCGCCGGAACTTCAACGGGCACCGCGCTAATCGCGGTAGCACCATCGGGCGAAAATCACATCGTCGTTGCGCCGGGCGCAAATCGACTGCTGACGCCGGATGACGTGCGGGAAATCGATGCAGATGCCCTTATTTGTCAGCTCGAAATACCGGTGCCTGTGGTCGTACAGGCCGCAGAGGCGTATCGCGGTTTCTTTTGCGTCAATCTTGCGCCCGCTGCGGAAATCGACGTTACAGTATTGCAGCGCGCCGACCTTGTGGTCGTCAATGAAACCGAATCCGGCTGGTATGGCAAGTCGCTCGATGCTTGCTCAGGAATAGTCGCGACCACGCGCGGTGCAGGCGTCGCGACGCTCGAGCTCGACGGGCGCGTAATCGCCGAAGCGAAACCGCCAGCCGTCAACGTTTTGGATACCACCGGTGCCGGTGACACATTTACGGCGGCACTTACACTGGCGCTCGTGGAAGGACAGGCACCCGGGGAAGCGCTGAATTTTGCCTGCACTGCCGCAGCGGTCTCGACCACAACCATGGGCGCGCAGCCGTCACTACCTGATCGTGAATCGGTCCTGGAGTATTTGTAAGACCGTCCGCGGTTTCGGCCTACTCGGTCGTATTGTCGCGCCGCAAGTTCTTAAGGTAGGGCATGCGGACAAGCTCGAGGCAGCGCTCATCATCGAGACGCCGCAAGGCGCTCAGGTGAATGCCAAGCAGTCCTTCATTGCTCACACCGACAAAGAGGCGTGTACTCCCGACTTCTGCGACTGTCAGCAAGGACAATTCGCGGACCTTACTAACGCGGGCGAACGCACCGGGATCCTGAAAAACAAAACTTGCGATAGGCGCAGGCGACTCGTTTGAATAGGCCATTGTTTCGACAGGACGGGACAGTTTCCAGCGCGACGAATAATAGGAGGCCAGTGGCAGGGTTTCCGGAGCAGACGCGATGACGGGTAGTCGAGGAACGACGGCGTCGGACGTAGCGGCATCGTCGGCAAACACTGCCGTGGGAAGCAGCGAACCGAAAACACAAAGTACCATCCAGCCGGCTTTCTGCATGACCTGTCTCCCTTCAGTCATGGCGGCATTTAACATACCGTTGAATCATTCAAACGGTATTGATATACGCCATCATAATCTGACAGGATTCATCGTGAATTTCGTTTATCTGCATCACGAAATACGGAATTGACTTCGCCCGGTGTTATGTAAGGTGGCGGCGTGGCACAATGAACGGCGGCCTAAATCGGCCACTCAACCCAATTTGGATTCATCACTTTGAAAGCGTCAGTTTCAAAAAACATCATTGATTCGTTCCGTGACTTCCTGAAACTCGAAGCAGCCAGCGGAATTCTTCTTGTCATCGCTGCAGTCATTGCGATGGTTGTTGCCAACTCGCCGCTGGCTCATCTCTACGATGCGCTTATTGGTCTTCCGGTCGAGGTCCGGATCGGCGCCCTGCAAATCGCAAAGCCGCTGTTGTTATGGATCAATGATGGCCTGATGGCTGTGTTCTTTTTCCTGGTTGGCCTGGAGCTGAAGCGCGAATTGCTCGAGGGCCAGCTATCGGATCCAAAGGAGATCGTTTTGCCGGCGCTGGGGGCGTTCGGCGGGATGTTGTTTCCCGCGGTTATTTACATCTGGGTCAACCAAGGCAACAGCGCCGCGCTGCAGGGCTGGGCGATACCGGCTGCGACTGACATTGCATTCGCGCTTGCAATACTCGCGCTGCTTGGCAGTCGCGTCCCGCTTTCGCTGAAGATTTTTCTTGTCTCTGTAGCGATTTTCGATGATGTCGGTGCAATTGTAATCATCGCGTTGTTCTACACGAGCGACTTGTCAGTCGCGTCCCTGGCCACGGCGGCCATGTGCTTGCCGGCGCTTTGGCTGCTCAATTGGCGGGGCGTGCTGGAAAAGACCCCATACGTTCTTATCGGCATTGTCATGTGGATTGCCGTTCTCAAATCGGGCGTTCACGCGACGCTGGCAGGCGTGCTACTCGCGATGTTTATTCCGTTGCGTAATCCTGAGAAAGAAAACTCCCCATTGCACGACATCGAGCACGACCTGCATACGGCGGTCGCCTTCGGTATCCTGCCGATCTTCGCGTTCGCGAACGCCGGAATATCGCTCGGTGGCCTGTCGATCGATGCAATCTTTCACCCTGTGCCGCTAGGCATTATGGCTGGTCTTTTTATCGGCAAGCAGCTGGGCGTTTTTTTGTTTTGCGGCTTGGGTGTCCTGTTGGGCATTGCTCGCCTGCCCGGTGACCTGCGCTGGGCGCATATCTATGGCACGGCGCTTCTCTGTGGTGTTGGTTTTACGATGAGCCTGTTCATCGGTTCTCTCGCATTCGAACAGACCGGCGTGAACCTGCTCTTCGACGAGCGACTCGGCATTATCGCGGGTTCCATCCTTTCCGGGATCTGTGGTTATCTTGTTCTACGGATGACCTTGCCGGATCGCGCGCCGCAGTAATCTCAAGCGTCGAATGCCCACGACCGAAGCGAGGAGAATCAGAATTAACGCAGCCCATTCCGGGTATTCGATCGCAAAGACGATCGGCGCAAGGAATCCTCTTACGATGGCGCGCAACCATTCGCGCTCGGCGATAAAGTCGGCCATCGGCGGCGAATGCCGATAATAGAAACGAACCAGGACGCGTCCGGGTGCATTGGTAATCATGAATCGGTCACGAAAACCGCGCAGAATGTCGAGCCGCGAATCGAGCGGCGAACCGTACGCCGCTGTCGCGATGAAACATCCGGGACCAAGGGCAAAAGCCGGAATTCCGAGATCAATTTCCTCACAGCTGGAAAAGCCGCCGCCCGAACCGCTGGAACTCGGTTCATTGTTGCTTGCATCGTAGTCAACGTCGCTGCTTGATGCGCTTACAGTCAAGGTTTGCGTAACGGCGCTGTAGCTCTGATAAAGATCTGAAGTCACGTCGATTGTTACTGTCTCGCCGGCGGCGATCTCCGCAATCCGGCACTGCGCCGACGGCGCGTTGTCGCAATCCGTATCGTCAAAGCGAAGATTCGGGCCGACTACAGGGCTCTGCGTAACGGTCACGACGACATTTCGAGCCGCATCGGGGCCATAGTTGGTCACGCGAGCATCGCCGACGTAGCTTTCCCGCGAATCACAGCTGGGGAAGACGAATAAGGGGCTGGCGGAGATACCGAAATCAACGCCCAGGTCGATGCAGCGCTCGACCCCCGCCTGATGAATGGCTGCGCGCGCTTCGTCGTTGTCGTCGATCGTTGCATCGGCAAATTGTGACGATGCCAGGTTGACGATACATGCCGGCGGCTGCTGTTCAGTGACGACCGCTGGTACGACAAGAACCGCGGCGGTTCCGGCATCCATGTCGCCTATCGTCCACTCCCCGGATACGGGGTCGTAGGCGCCAACACCCGGAAAAGCAGCAGAGCCTGCCGGAATGGCCATTTCTGCCGGCAACAAATCGACGATAACCACAGCTGCCGCCAATTGGTCGCCAATATTTTCCACCTGTACCGTGAATTCCACGGGCTCATTGACTATTGGGAATTCGTTGTTAACCGATTTCCGAACGTCGATATCGGGTGCCGCGCTGGCGACTGCGAACGGCAGCCCAAGCAAGAGGATCATGCTCATCAGTGTTTTCATGTTTACCCCTCCATATCCGGCCTATGTCAACGTCGTTGACAAGGCCAGTTGATGATCTTGAGGGTAGGTAATGCGGCCTTGGCAAGCCTGACGATCAGCGAATGGCTTTCGGATGATTAGATGATGAGAAAAAAGGTGCCGGATCTGAGAAAAAAGGTGCCGGATTTATTTTTTTCGTTGTGAAAAAAGGTGCCGGATCTATTTTGAAAAAAGGTGCCGCCGGAAAAAAGGTGCCGGATCTATTTTTGTAAAGATCAAAAAAGGTGTCTGTCCAACGAAAAAAATAAATCCGGCACCTTTTTTCCAATCCGGCACCTTTTTTCCAGTCGGCAGGACTAAGGCAGTTCGTCCAGCATTCTCAGCGCAGATTGCCGGATCGAGTCATCGCTGCCGATCTGTGTCGCGTTCGTCAGTGCTGTGCGCGCTTGCTCGACATTACCAAGCTGGCTATTGACGTATCCAAGGGTCAGCCAGATTCTCTGGTTGTTCGAGTCGAGGGCGACGCCGTCATTGAGCCGGCGAAGGGCCTCTTCTGACCGGCCCAGGTAATGCAGCGTAAGGCCCAGGTTGTTATGCACTTCAATATTTGTCGGGTCAAACGCCAACAGCCGTACATACGAGTTCGCCGCTTGCTGGTATTGCTGTCTACCAAAGAACTCGTCCGCCTGGCGCGATATTTGGGCCGGGTCATCTGACGTCGTTCCGCCAAGAACTCCTGGAGCGAGCCGTGCGATGTCCGATTCTGTAATGCCCTGTGGCCATGTACTTGCAGACGGACTGAGCGTCGATGGATGCGCACGGACTTTAACCGGTTCCTGTTGGTAGTAGTCGCGCGTGATAGCAAAAACGGCAAATCCGAAGAGGACCTGGAATAGCGCCATCGAAATCCAGAATTTGTTATCGCGCATCATCGTCGTCTCTTCTCTGGATCCGATATCTGATCGAGATGGAACGAAGCCGGCAGCAGCGCCTTAATGGAGTATTCCTGCCATTCCTTACTGTCATCCATGACGATGATCACCGTGTTCTCGTCCGCGAATTCGTTAATCCGCTGGCGGCAGCCGCCGCAGGGCGTACAGGAGCCGATCGCGGAGTAGCCACCGGCCACGGCGATTCGACGGATGCGTTTGCCACCCTCCTGTATCATCGCGGCAATCGCCGCCGCCTCGGCGCAGTTACCCAGATTGTAGGCTGCGTTCTCGACATTACAGCCAACGTGCAGGCGACCTTGATCGTCGATGATGGCGGCCCCGACGCTGTAGCTCGAATATCGACAGTAGGCGTTCTGTCGAGCCTCCTTGGCCGCGTTGATGAGATCCTCGTCCTCAATTGTCATTGCTCAGTCCGCTTTTCGCATGGGGTTGTTGGGATGCGTCGTCCAGTTGGCTTTGATCCGGGAGATCGGTTCCCCGGTGCGCGGGTCCGTTCCGTCGGTCAGCTGTTGCATCGTGATGCAGCCGTCAACCGGGCAGACACTGACACAGAGATTGCAGCCGACGCATTCTGCATCGATTACTTCAAAATGTCGCTCACCATTGACTGTGTGCGTGATCGCCTGGTGCGATGTGTCTTCGCACACGACGTGACAGCGGCCACACTGGATGCAAAGGTCCTGGTCGATAACCGCTTTCTCAACGTAGTTCAGGTTTAGGTACCGCCAGTCCGTTACGCTGGGCACCGCTTTGCCGATGAGTTGGTCGAGCGAAAGCTGTTTGTCGTCGAGAAAATTACTCAGGCCGTCAACGAGGTCATCGATGATCTTGAAGCCGTAGACCATCGCGGCCGTGCATACCTGGACGTTACTGGCCCCAAGCGCCAGGAAGTCAACGGCGTCGCGCCAGTCTGAAATACCGCCAATGCCGGAGATCGGGATTGACCGCGTCTCCCTGGTGCGCGCGATCTCGGCCACCATGTTCAAGGCAATGGGCTTGACCGCTTCACCGCAGTAGCCGCCATGCGTGCCCATTCCGTCCGTCGTCGGATACATGGTCAGGGAGTCGTAGTCCACGCGCATGATCGAGTTGATCGTGTTGATCAGGGACACCGCATCCGCGCCGCCGTCCAGGGCGGCTTTGGCCGGTGGCAGGATATTAGTGACATTGGGCGTGAGTTTGACGATAACGGGAACAGACGCTGCTTTCTTTGCCCATTCGCTCGCCATCTGGATGTATTCGGGAACCTGGCCGACGGCCGCACCCATGCCGCGCTCCGACATGCCGTGCGGACAGCCGAAGTTGAGTTCGAACGCATCGATGCCGGTTTCTTCAATCATCGGCAGGTACCTGGCCCAGGTCTCCTCGTTCATCGGCAGCATGACTGATGCGACCAGTGCGCGGTCTGGCCAGTCCTTCTTAACCTGCCGCATCTCGTCGAGGTTGGTGGCGAGCGGCCGGTCCGTAATCAGTTCGATATTGTTGAAACCAATTACGCGCCGTTCGTTGCTGTGAATCGCGCCATAGCGCGGGCCGCTCACGTTGACGATCGGTGGATCCTCTCCCAGCGTTTTCCAGACAGCGCCACCCCAGCCGGCCTCGAACGCACGATTGACGTTGTAAGCCTTGTCCGTCGGCGGTGCCGATGCGAGCCAGAAGGGGTTCGGTGACGTGATGCCCAGAAATGTCGACTTGAGATCGGCCATGTCTACTCCTTCCTTAGACAGCGGTCGATATCGATGGCCGCTATTTTGCCCTGCTGCACGGCGGTAACGGTTAGATCGTCGCCACCCGAAACGCAATCCCCGCCCGCCCAGACTCTGCGAAGGGTGGTCCTGCCTGCGTCGTTGACGACGATACGATCGTTCCGGATTTC
>Ga0316201_10001594_pt1 | contig 15428 bp, 10 predicted proteins | sample CS6wburrow_MG_FD_204516 | JGI IMG/M metagenome (GOLD analysis project Ga0316201, IMG submission 204516) | Coastal sediment microbial communities from Delaware Bay, Delaware, United States - CS-6 worm burrow | ecosystem: Environmental > Aquatic > Marine > Coastal > Sediment | place: USA... | reverse complement strand
CGTGCACCTCATCGTGTCGGCTGTCGAGTCGCTCATGCAGCCGCGCGTGGAGAAGTTCGTGGCCGAGCTCGACGAACTGATCGGCGCTCTCGATCGCCAGGCACGTGACCTCCTGTCGGCAGACGCGGATCTCGATCTGGCGGCAGTGGCCGAGGGCGAGACGGCGGTACCGGTGGATGCGGCGAAGCACGAGGAACTCTCGCGCCTGGTGTCGGCGAAGAAGGCGCTGGAGGATCTCCGGTGGCGCTACGTCGAGGGTCCGGGAGGCACGGGACGGGCGAACCTCGGGATCAGCAACAGCACAGGCTGTTCATCGGTGTGGGCCTCGACCTACCCGTACAACGCCTATCCGTATCCGTGGGTCAACCACCTGTTCCAGGACGCACCGTCCGTGGCAATCGGGATCTTCGAGGGCCACATGCGGAAGATGGCCGACGGCTTCCGTCACGTGCGCCGGGCCAGGCTTCTGGCGTCGGACGAGTACGACGCGGCGACGCACGAGCCGGAGCTCGCAGTGCTGGACTGGCAGGAGTTCACCGATACCGAATTCGATCTCTGCCCGCCGATTACGGCGATCGGCGGCGACGGTGCGATGCTGGATATCGGGTTCCAGAACCTGTCGCGACTGCTCGCTTCAGGGAAGCCGATCCGGGTCATCGTACTCGACACCCAGGTCTACTCGAACACGGGCGGCCAGGCGTGTACGAGCGGATTCACCGGCCAGGTGTCGGACATGGCGGCCTACGGAAAGGCCCAGCACGGCAAGGAGGAGACCCGCAAGGAGCTGTCGCTGATCGCGATCGCACACCGCGGAGCCTTCGTCCTTCAGTCGTCGCAGGCGTCGGCGTCGCACATGATCGGCGGAGTGCTGCGCGGACTGCAGACGCCCCGCCCGACCGTGTTCAACATCTACACGCCGTGTCCGGTGGAGCACGGGCTGGCCGACGAGATGGCTCCCAATGCGGCGCGCTTCGCCCTCGAGAGCCGGGCGTTCCCGTTCCTGATCTACGATCCGGACCAGGGGCCGACAATCGCGGACTGCCTGGACCTGTCGGGCAACCCGTCCATCGAGGATACCTGGCCGACGTACGAGCTGGAGTATCTGGACGACGACGGGCAGGAGCAGGTTCTCGAGTTGCCCGTCTCGACGGCCGACTGGGCAGCGACCGAGGGTCGATTCAAGAAGCATTTCAAGCCGATCCGACGCGACGACTGGGACGATGACACCCAGGTCCTGTTCCACGAGTTCGTGGCGATGTCGGAAGACGAGCGGGTCGGGCTGACGCCGTTCGTATGGACGATCAACGAGGGCAGGAAGCTCAATCGGCTCGCCTGCTCGCTGGAGATCGTGGCCCTGGCCGAAGACCGTCTGCTGTTCTGGGCGCAGCTCAAGGAACTGGCCGGATTGCAGGTCCCGGCATCGGTGCGGGAGTCGATCGCCGCCGAGCTCGAGGAAGGGTTCGATGCGCGCATAGCGGAGATCCGGGCGGAATACGAGCGGACGATCGACGAGTTGAAGACGACCGTTCCGCCGCTGGTAGCACGGCGCCTGGCCGAGGGACTCCTGCGGTCCGGAAACGGTCAATTGACCGTATCGGAGCTGCTGGGCCGAGCCCGCAGTGAGCCGGGACTCCAGCCGGTGACCGCGGACTCGATCGCGACGGTGGCAGGCATGATCGGCGAGGCCGCCGCGATCGCACCCGCTGCGACTCCGGCGCCGACTGCCGCACAGCCGGTTGCCGACGTGGTGGAAGCTGCGGACGAGCCGGCCGTCGAGCCGGCCGTCGAGGCGGCGGCCGACGTGGACGACGATGACGATTTCGTCATGGAGCCGTACATCGAGACCGCACGCTGCACTTCGTGCGACGAGTGCATCAACATCAACAAGAAGCTGTTCGCCTACAACGACGCCAAGCAGGCGTACATCAAGGATCCGAAGGCAGGGTCCTTCGCGGAGATCGTACAGGCCGCTGAGAAGTGCACCGCGGAGATCATTCACCCGGGCACTCCGCTGAATCCCAAGGAGAAGGACCTGGAGAAGTGGATCGCGCGTGCGGCGCCGTTCAACTGATTCCAGCGTGACTCACGGCCACCGCTGACGGGGAGACGATGCTCAGCGATCTGTTTCGCTCCGACACGTTCCGGCACGGAGTGCATCCGCCGGAACGGAAGTCCTATACCGATTCGATCAAGATCCGGCGTATGCCGTTCCCGGATCAGATCGTCCTGCCGATGCGTCAGCACGCCGGACGTCCGGCGATTCCGCTCGTCAAGCCTGGTGAGCGCGTGGAGCGAGCCGACAAGGTCGGGGAAGCTGACGGATTCATTTCGGTGCCGATCCACACGTCGGCTGCCGGGACGGTCCGCGACGTCACCCTGTGGCCCCACCCCGATGGAAGCATGGCGGAGAGTGTCGTAATCGAGGTCGATCGCTGGTCGCCGCAGGTTCCCCGCCCCCGGATCGTGGCGCAATGGGAGGGTCTCGAGCCGGACCAGGTGGTGAAGGAGGTTCAGAAGGCCGGTGTCGTGGGCCTGGGCGGAGCGGCTTTCCCGACGCACGTCAAGCTCCTGCCACCGAAAGACATGCCGGTCCACACGCTGATCGTGAACGGGGCCGAGTGCGAGCCGTACCTGACCACGGACCACCGAACGATGGTCGAGTTTCCCGAGCGAGTGCAGTTCGGGATCCGAATCATGATGAAGGCTCTGGGAGTCGAGAAGGCGATCATCGGGGTCGAGAAGAACAAACCCGACGCGATCGAGCGGCTGCGTGACACGTTGCCGGACGACCTCGACGTCACGGTCCTGCCCCTGACGGTGAAGTATCCGCAGGGCGCGGAGAAGATGTTGATCGAGGTCGTCACCGGCAGCGAGGTGCCATCCGGAAAGCTCCCGATGAACGTCGGGGTGGTGGTGCAGAACGTGGGATCCATCGCCTGTATCGCCGAGATCTTCGATACCGGTCAGCCCCTGATCGAACGGGTGGTCACCGTTACCGGTCCCGGCATCCGCCGGCCGTCGAATCTCTTGATTCCGGTCGGAACGAAGTTGCGCGACGTGCTCGAGTTCTGCGACGGCCTGACCGACGACGCGTCACAGATCATCTTCGGCGGCCCGATGATGGGAGCCGCGACTCCTGACCTCGACACGCCGTTGATCAAGGGGACCACGGGCGTCGTGGTGCTCACCGAGGCGCAAGCCCGTCCGCCGACCGTGTATCCGTGTATTCACTGTGGCCGTTGCCTGGAGTCCTGCCCCGTGTTCCTCAATCCATCGCTGCTCGGGTCGCTGGCGCAGGCCGGGCGGTACGAGGAGATGGAGGACTCACACCTGATGGACTGCATGTTGTGCGGTTCCTGCTCCTACGTCTGTCCATCACACATCCCGCTGTCCCAGATGTTCGCGCTGGGCAAGAACATGCTTCGCCGCGTGAAATCGAAGGAGTCGGCGGCATGAGCGGGCCGGGTCGGAGCTCAGGCACCACGCGGGGCGAGGAGACGCTCCTGCGGATTGCCGCATCGCCGCACGTTCACTCGCCGCATTCCACGCCACGCATCATGTGGACGGTGAACGCCACCCTGGTGCCCCTGGTCGCCGCGGCCGTGTACTGGTTCGGTCCCAGCGCGCTGCTGGTGATCGGCGCCTCCACCGCTGGCGCCGTCGTCACGGAGCGGGTGTTCGGACAACCGGGAGCCGTCAAGGATGGATCGGCGATCATCACGGGCGTACTCCTCGGCCTGATTCTCCCGGCGGGTTTCCCGATGTGGATGGCGTTCGTCGGCGGTGCGTTCGGAATCGGATTCGGAAAGCTGATCTTCGGCGGCCTCGGGCAGAACGTGTTCAACCCGGCTCTGCTCGGGCGGGCGTTTCTGCAGGCCGCGTTCCCGATCGCGATCACGACCTGGCCGGCACGGCAAGCCTCCTGGTGGGCATTGCGGGGTGACAACTTCGCCCTGCCCCTGATGTCGCCGAACACCGTGGACCTGGTGACCGCGGCGACACCCTTGGGGGCCTGGAAGTTCGAAGGAACGGGAACGGAAGTCCTGGATCTGCTGATCGGACGCACCGGCGGCTCGCTCGGTGAGACGTCCGGGCTGCTGATTCTCGTCCTCGGCATCTTCCTGGCCGTGAAGAAGTACCTGGACTGGCGAATCCCCACGTCGATCCTCCTCACCGTCGCCGTGTTCTCCGGCCTGCTGTTCCTGATCGACGGCTCCCGCTTCCCCAGTCCGCTGTTCATGCTGTTCGCGGGCGGGCTGATGCTGGGCGCGGTGTACATGGCGACGGACATGGTCACCTCGCCGGTCACTCCCCGGGGGGCCTGGATCTACGGAATCGGAATCGGCCTGCTCGTCGTGCTGATCCGGGTGTGGGGAGGCCTGCCCGAGGGGGTCATGTACGCGATCCTCCTGATGAACGCGATGGTTCCGTTCATCAACCGGGCTACCCAACCCCGCGTATTCGGGCATGAACGAAAGAGAGAGGAGGCGACCGCGTGAAGGAGCTTCCTCAGGTCGCCGACGATCCGCGGGCAGAGCCGGAACCGGGCGGCGGACCGCCGGGTGGCCCGCCGCAGCCGCCGGAGCGACCGCCGACTTCCTCCGCCCGCCTGATCACGACGCTGGCCACGGCTGGTGCGCTGGCGGGCCTGGTCATCGTCCTGGTGTTCGGTTGGGCGAATCCCCGCATCCAGGCGTACCGCGCCATGGTCCTGCGCGAAGCGATCCAGGAGGTGCTGCACAGCCCGGAGTCCGTGCAGACCTGGTACGTGGTGGACGGCGCGCTGTCGGAGACCCCTGCCGCCGGGGCGGACACGATCACGGCCGAGAAAGTCCACCTGGGGATGGACGGCGACGGCCAGCCGATCGGCTATGCGATCACCGGCCAGGAGCCGGGCTTCCAGGACTTCATCCTGGTGATCTTTGGATATGACCCGGACGCCGGGCGGGTGCTGGCTATGAAAGTGCTGGAGAGTAAAGAGACGCCGGGTCTGGGAGACAAGATCTACAAGGACTCGGCGTTCGTGGCCGGATTCGAGCAGGCGGCCTCCCCGCTGGAGGGAGTGAAGATCGGAGCGGGAACCGGGAGTGAGAACGAGGTCGACATGATCACCGGAGCGACGATTTCGTCGCGCACGGTGATCGGAATCATCAACCACCGAATCGAGGCGCTCGAGCCGGTGCTGAGCTCGGCGGATCCCACCGCGTCAGCGGCCTCGGCCACCGGTGCGAGCGGCGCACCGAAACCGGGCGAGAGCGGATCATGAGAACCACGACTCCGACGCAGGACTTGGTACGCGGGATCTGGAAGGAAAACCCGGTGCTCGTCCAGCTCCTGGGCCTGTGCCCGGCGCTCGCCGTGACGAATACGGTCGCGAATTCCCTTGCCATGGGCATCGCCACCTTCTTCGTGCTGGTCGGTTCGAGCCTGCTCGTATCCATGTTCAAGAAGGTGATCCCGCACGAAGTCCGGATCTCGGCCTATATCCTGATCATCGCCACGTTCGTGACGATCGCCGACCTCGTGCTTGCCGCCGTCGTGCCGCTGATCCACAAGGAACTCGGTGCGTTCATCGCGCTGATCGTCGTGAACTGTATGATTCTCGGTCGGCAGGAGGCGTTCGCCTCCAAGCGGCCGATCGGCAGATCGATGCTCGACGCGGTCGGCACCGGCACGGGATTCATGATCGCCATGCTGATGATGGGCACGTTCCGGGAGGTGCTGGGGAACGGCTCGATCCTCGGTATCAGCCTGTTCGGTGACGGATTCGAGCCGTGGGTGATCTTCATCCTCCCGCCGGGCGGATTCCTCACGCTCGGGTTCATACTGCTCGTGTTCGGCTGGTGGCAGGAACGGAAGTCGGAATCGATCCGTGTCAGGCAGTGGCCACACGGAGTCGCGACTCCTTCGAGGGAGGAGGCGGCCTGATGGGCGAACTGTTCTGGATCCTGATCTCGGCGATGCTGATCAGCAACTTCACGCTGAGCCTGTTCCTCGGTCTGTGCCCGTTCATGGGAGTTTCCGCTCGCGTCGGAACGGCGCTGCGGATGGGCCTGGCCAACATCTTCGTACTGGTGATCACGTCTGTCTGCGCGTGGGTGCTGAATACTTACATCCTGCCCCATGCCCCGTACCTGAGAGTCATCTCGTTTATCGTGGTGATCGCCTCGCTGGTCCAGATCGTGGAAATGGCGATCAAGAAGATCAGCCCGACCCTGTTCCGGGAGCTCGGGATCTTCCTTCCTTTGATCACCACGAACTGCGCGATCCTCGGATTCGCCATCTTTCAGACCAACCGGGGGTACGACTTCCTCGAGGGACTGTCGTTCGCGATCGGTGCGGGACTCGGACTCACGCTTGCCCTGGTGCTGATGGCTTCGATCCGTGAGACGTCGGAGTTGTCGAGCATACCCGCGGTGGCCCGGAACATGGGCCTCGTCCTGATCATCGCCGGCAGTCTGTCTCTCGCGTTCATGGGGTTCGCGGGACTGTTCAGTACCTGAGCCGACGGGAGGCGACTGGACGGTGGAGACAGCTCTGGGCATACTGGGATTCGTGGCACTGTTCGTGACCTACGGGCTGTACCGGCCGGGAGCGCGGCGGGGGTGCGGCGGAGACTGTGGAGGGTCCTGTTCGTCCGACCCGGCTTCGTGCGACGTCACGCCTCGCTCCAAAGATCCGCTGCCGGGGATGTCTGCCGGGAAGGAGAATTGATGGACAAGCACCTCGCCTACTGCTCCGCGTGCGACCGCCAGGTTGAGGTCGTCGTGAATCAGGGAGCGCGCACGAATCCCGTCACCGGGGAGAAGGAAGACGAGGTCATCTGCCTCGAAATGGGTGAGTCGTGTACCGGCTCGATGTGCCCGATGTGCGACGTGCCGACCGACGAGATGAAACAGAGTCTGGAACGCCTCAGAGATTCCGAGGGGAGCTGATAGCCAGATGCAGGTACCAATCGATCTTGTCCCGATCGTCGGAATCATCATGGGGACTCTCACGATCCTCGTGCCGGTCAGCCTCATCGCGCTCAGGTTTGCAATCAAGCCGATCGCCGAGGCGATCGCGATTACGCGCTCGAATGTGGCGCCGGCCGAGCTTTCGATCATGAAAGATCGAATCGCCCTGCTCGAGCAGCAGTTGTCGGGCATGGATTCGGAAGTCAATCGGATATCCGAGGCCGTAGACTTCCAGGACCGTCTCATGAAGCCGGACGCTACCGACGCCGGCTGAGGCAGACGGAAGCCGCACCTGCAATTCGAATCACTGACGGGGGTGCCGGCCGCGTTTCGCGGTCGGCTGAGAACATACCCTTGGAACCTGATCTGGGTAATGCCAGCGAAGGGAGCGAAGATGAGCCAGCACTCCACACAACTCCAGTACGCCGCAGCCGGCGAGATCACGCCCCAGATGGCTCGGGTCGCCGAACGCGAGGAGCTCGATGGCGAGACGGTTCGCGCGGAGATCGCCGCGGGTCGGTTGATCATTCCGGCCAACCACAATCACCTGGCCGGGCAGCTCGATCCAATGGGAATCGGAGCCGTCGCGCGTGTTAAGATTAACGCGAATATCGGCAATTCACCGACCACATCCAGCCTCGATGAGGAAGTCGGCAAGCTCGATCTGGCCGTCCGCTGGGGCGCAGACACGGTGATGGACCTGAGCACCGGCGCCGACATCGACGGGACGAGGGAAGCCATCCTCGCGGCCAGCACCGTACCGATCGGCACGGTGCCGATCTACCAGTCGATTGCCGATTGCGACGTCCCTTCCCTCACGGCAGACGACCTGCTCGAGGCGATCGAGCACCAGGCCCGGCAGGGGGTGGACTACATGACCGTCCACTGCGGCGTGCTTCTCGAGCACCTGCCCCTCGTGCAGCACCGGGTCACGGGAATCGTCAGCCGGGGCGGCGGACTGCTGGCCCAGTGGATGGTCCACCACCGTCGGCAGAACCCGCTGTTCGAACGGTACGACGACATCCTGGACATCGCCGCGGCGTACGACGTCACGCTGAGCCTGGGCGACGGTCTTCGTCCCGGCAGCCTCGCCGACGCCTCCGACGCCGCACAATTCGCCGAGCTGGAGACACTCGGGGAGTTGACCTTGCGGGCCTGGGAGCGAGGGGTGCAGGTGATGATTGAGGGACCCGGTCACGTTCCGCTCGACCAGCTGGAGATGAACGTCCGGAAGCAGAAGGAAATCTGCCATGGCGCCCCGTTCTACACGCTGGGTCCCCTGGTCACCGACATCGCCCCCGGCTACGACCACATCACCTCCGCAATCGGTGCCGCGATCGTCGGGTGGCACGGTACCGACATGCTCTGTTACGTGACGCCAAAGGAGCACCTGGGACTGCCGAATCCGGAGGACGTGAAGCAGGGCATGATCGCCTACCGGATCGCGGCCCACGCGGCTGACATTGCCCGCGGTCGCCGGGGCGCGCGCGATCGGGACGATGCCCTGTCTCGCGCCCGATTCGAGTTCGACTGGGAGCGGCAGTTCGAGCTGTCGATCGACCCGGATACGGCACGTGCCTACCACGATGAGACGTTGCCGGACGACTATTTCAAGACCGCGGAGTTTTGCGCGATGTGCGGACCTAAATTCTGTCCGATGCACAACTTCCGGGATGTCGACTGGGATGACGTGCTGCAGCTGGCGAGGGATTCGGAGGCCACCGGCTCGGAGGTTCCCACGCCCGGATAGGCTCTCCGTGCCCGGGGGGCTTGGCCCCACCTGGCGGTCGGTGTTATGCTCGTGTCAGATCGTCCCGATCGGTGCGGTCGAGGCAAGCAGCAGATGCGACCCCGGTGACGCTGCGCGCCCGGGCAAGCGTCAACGAGGTCACGCAACTGACCGGAAATCCACGGCTTGCCACCGCCCGATGATTCGTCGCGTGATCCGGCTCGGGCTGACTGCCCCGTGTCACGATTCTTGCCCCCGGGAAGGACGACTGTACCAGGACCAGACCACACATCCCACCCCCATTCAGGAGGCCGCTATGAGACGTCGGCTACACGTCCATTCGGGGTCCAGCCTGCTGGCTGTATTGGCAGCGCTTCTCCTCGCTTCCACGGGCACCCTGCAAGCGCAGGGCGTGACCTCAGGCGGCGTCAACGGTGTGGTGACAAATGCCGACGCCCTGCCGCTGGTCGGTGTCACCGTCACCGCGCGCCACGAACCCAGCGGAACCACCTACCAGACGACCACGCGTTCCGGTGGTGTGTTTTCGATCGGGGGGATGCGAGTTGGAGGACCTTATACCGTAACGGCGACCATTCTCGGTCACCAGCAGGAAATCCAGCAGAACGTCCAGGTCGCCCTTGGCCAGAACGCGCGACTCAGCTTCGCACTGACGGAAACGGCCATCGTGCTGGATGCGCTCACGGTAGAGGCAACCCGGGACCTGGTCCTGAACAGCGACCGAACCGGCGCAGCGACCGTCATTCCCAACGAGGCCGTCCTGGCCCTCCCGTCGGTCCGGCGGAGCACCCGCGACCTGACTCGCACCGATCCGCGCAATGACGGGAACTTCAGCTTCGGAGGCCGGAACTGGCTCTATAACAACATCACGCTGGACGGCTCCTACTTCAACAACTCGTTCGGCCTCGACGACCCGGCGCCGGGCGGTCAGACGGCGTCCGAACCGATTCCGTTCGACGCGGTGGAGCAGGTCGTCGTCTCCGTGGCTCCATTCGACGTCAGGCAGAGCGGATTCACGGGAGCCAACATCAACACGGTCACGAGGAGCGGAACCAACGAATTCAAGTTCTCCGGCTTCGCGTTCTACCGGGACCAGAACCTGGTCGGAAACAAGGTGGACGGAAACGATGTGGTGGCGAACCCCGACCTCAGCTACGGCCAGTACGGCATCACAGTGGGCGGGCCGATTCTGCGGGACAAGCTGTTCTTCTTCTTCAGTGGCGAGTTCACGCAGCGGGATGACCCGGGCTCGGACTTCGTTCCCTCTACGGGCGGCGTCCCCGGACCCGGCGAGTCGCGGCCTGATCAGGCGACTCTGGACGCGATCTCGGAGCGCCTGGCCACGGAATACAACTACGAAACGGGGCCCTACTCGGGCTTCATCCACGAGACCAACAGCAACAAGGCGCTGTTGAAGCTGGACTGGAACCTGAACGCGAACAACAACATGATGTTTCGCTACAGCCGGCTGGACGCGGAACGCGACCTGCCGCCGCACCCGTTTGCGATCAGCCTCAACAACTCGGGGCGTGGACCGAACACTGCCAGCCTGCCGGCGCAGAACTCGGGCTACCAGATCAACAACGAACTCAACTCGTACGCGTTCGAGTGGAACGCGCGTTCCGGCGAAGGCAAATGGGCCAACCGGTTCTTCGCCAGTTACAACCGGTTCCGCGATTATCGCAACGCGTTCAGCGAGCCTTTCCCGACCATCGAGATTGGTGAAGACGGGGTCACCTACACGTCGGTGGGCCACGAGGGGTTTTCGATCGAGAACAACCTCGACACGGACGTGTGGCAGCTCACGAACGACTTCACCTACTTCACGGGGCGGCACAGCCTGACCTTCGGCGCCAACTTCGAGCACTTCGGATTCTTCAACTCGTTCAACCTGTTCCGGAACGGGCTGTTCGGGTTCGCCCCGCCGGGAAGGTTCGACTCCGTGGAAGAGTTCTTTGCCGCGACAGACCCGGACAATCCGGATCAGATCGACTTCAGGAGCTTCATCGGTACCGGCGACTACAAGGGCGAGAAGTTCAATCTCGGACAGCTGGGCCTGTACGTGCAGGAGCAGTTCGCGATCAGTCCGACCTTCACGCTGTCGGCAGGGCTCCGCGTCGACTTCCCGATGTACTTCACCGACCCGGTGGATAATCCTTACTCGAGGAGTCTCACGGCGCTCAACGGCGAGGGCGAGACGGTCGAAGTGGACCAGAGCAAGCTGGCGGGCAGCACACCTCTGTGGTCACCCCGCATTGGCTTCAACTGGGACGTCACGGGGGACCGATCGACGCAGCTGCGTGGCGGTACCGGGATCTTCACCGGCCGACTTCCCTTCGTCTGGATCGGAAACGTGTACTCGAATCCGAGCCTGAACCCCAACATCTATCCGGACGCCGAGAAGGTAGTCACCAGCGGCCCGAGGCCCGGCAGCGGCGACGACAGCTTCATCCTGCAGCAGTCCTATAACGGTGTTGCGGCCATGGACCCGGATTTCAAGTGGCCGCAGATGTGGACGACCAATATCGCCATCGACCAGCGGCTGCCCGGTGATATCCTGGGCACGCTGGAGTTCATCTACAGCAAGGACATGAACAGCATCTACATGCAGAACATGGACGTGGGCCCCGCCTACAGTTCGCTGGCCGACGGGAGACCGTACTACGCCGGACAGCGCATCAACGGGGATGCGATCTATGTCCTCAGCAACTCCAGCAAGGGGCGCAGTTTCAACATTACGGCGCAGCTGCGGAAAGTCTGGGAGAGTGGACTCGGGCTCGGACTGTCCTACGCGTACCTGGACGCCACCAACACGCTCAAGTCGACGGAGATCGCGAGCGACCTGTGGGCCGGCATGCCGACCCCGGGCAACTCGAATCTTCCGATCGCCGCTCCCTCCGAGTTCGGACAGCGGCACCGCATCGTCGCGACCGGTACCTACGCCAAGAGATGGAGCGACCTGCTGCGCACCAACTTCGGCCTGTTCTGGGAGGTCTCCGAGGGCAATTCGTTCGTCGGAGCCGGCGGCAACCGCTACTCGTTCGTGTATTCGGGCGACGTGAACGGGGATGGCGCTACCGGTAACGACCTGATCTATATCCCGAGAGACGAGAGCGAAGTCCGCCTCGCCGATCCTTCGCAGTGGGAAGCGCTCAACGCGTTCATCGAGCAGGACAGTTACCTGAGCAGTCACCGTGGAGAAATCGCGGAGCGCTTCGGACTCATCAATCCGTGGTACACAGACCTGTCCCTGCGAATTCTGCAGGACTTCATCTTCGGAAACGGACGCGAAAACGTCATTCAGCTCAGCGTGGACTTCGAAAACATGCTGAACCTGTTCAGCTCCAGCTGGGGCGTGCGCAAGGTGGCGAGATCTGGTGCGATCAACCCGCTGTCATGCGCGAACCCGTTCGCCTGCGAGTACGAGGACGGCTACCCGGTGGTGAGCTTCACCGGAGTCCAGGAGACATTCACTGACGACCTGAGCCAGTTCTCCCGCTGGCGAATCCAGTTCGGCGTCAGGTACTTCATGGACTGATACTTAGAAGGCGATCGACGGTCGCGCTGGCAGATTCAGCTGGGAGTGCGATATTCGTTCTACTGAGCAAGCGCGCAGGGAGGTGATGCCGCACGGCGTCGTCTCTCTATCGCCGGTTTCGAAGCCGCGTGCCTCGGGTACGCGGCTTCGTTCGTTGAGATCACGGAGTTCGAACTGGTGTCGGTGAGACTAGACAGGAATTCGTCCAGAGCGGTGCTCTCCATAGCGCTCGCCGGTCTGGCTGCCGGTGCGATCGGGGTCCGCATCTCGGCTGGGGAGGCTCATGATTCAGCGAGAGCCGAGCAGCGCGAGCCGGGTTGCGGAGAGCAGACCGCTGCCCGATTCACACCGGTGCTGCACTGGCACGCCTCGCATTACTCAGACATGCAGGTGGAGGACGTCTACAAGCTCCTGCACCAGTCCGTAGCCGGCCCGGCTCACGCGATCGAGGATCCGGACATGGCGCGCCAGTGGCTCGACCGGGAGTGGGAAGGCCTGGGCGGACCGTTCGAGGAAGAGGAAATGTTCGATCCCCTGTCGGGCGACGGGAGACTGGTCCGTGTGAATCTCCGACCGTGGCGAGCGGCCGGTCGTGCGCCCGAAGCCGTGCTGAACGCATTCGTGCGGACAGCCGGCACCCTCCCCCCGGACACCGCGAAGATTCGCGCCGAGCTGGATGCGATCTCTGCGTGCGCCGACCGCATTTCCGCTGGTCTCGGGCTTTCGGCGGATGCGGTTGACGCTTTCTTCGGCGACCGGGCACGCGAAGGCTACCCGGCGATCCATCACTCCGAGACTTATGAACGAACACACAGACCGGCGTACCGGGTCGTAATCCGCGACTACCTCGACTGACCCCCGGGCGGGTTCGGAGCCGTCTTGCCTGTCAACGATGTCAAAATGGAAATCCCACGTCGATCTCGACCCGCGGCCAGTCGGAGAAGTCCTCGCCGGCCACGGTGAGCGCCGCTGAGCCGAATCGCGTCCAGGCGCCGAGCGTCAGCCCCCAGCCACCGAAGAACGCTTCGTCATCCCACTCCCATTCTCCGGGCAGCGCAGCCGCGTTTCCCCGGACCTGGGCGAACAGCTCGGGCAGGAATTCCCACTGGAGCCCGAGCATTCCTGCCTGCAAGTGCCGTCCGCGGCGCTCGTTGACCCGCAGGCCATAAAACGGAAAGTGTCGATCCCGGTAGAGCTCGTACTGCTGCGCTCCCCCGACGAAGAACAGGTAGTTCGATGGCAGATCGTCCCCATCGGACGTACCGATCGTGGCTCGGCCGAGGACTCCGATTCGATCCGTGACGGGAATGACTCCCTGCAGGTCCAGGACATACTGCGAGAAGTCGCTTCCGCCGATCGACTCGTCCGCCCACAGGGCCTTCCCCAGCAGTTGCCAGCCACGCCTTGGAAACCGCGCACGATCCCACCGATCGATCGCGGCCAGGCCCGCCAGCGTCGCAAAGTCCTCGTCGCCAGCCGTCCAGTCTTCGGCCAACGGCGCCGGCTCGCTGTTCACGTCTTCGTATCCGAACTCTACGCCGAGAAACGAGTCGTATCCGAAGCCGAGCCCGGCCAGTCCCCGGATGCTGGTGGACCGCACATTAGGCTCCGACACCCGCTCCCCATCGACGAAGATGTCGAACGGCATCCGCTTGTTGTCGAACCGCAGCGCAAGCATCGGAGCTGCCGACCAGCCCCAGCGCTTCCCGAAGTCCACGGCGAACCGTCCCTGCTCCCCCAGCCTGAGGTCCGCCCGCAGGAACGATCCCGGCAGCAACAGATTGCGGAACTCGGCGTTGGCGAGGATGGATGCCTTGTAGCGGCCGTCATACCGGTATGACGCACCGAGTCGATTCTGCTTCTTCTCCACCACCTCCACGGTCATCACAACGGATTCCGGGTCGGCCGAGGTGCGGCGGGGCCCCGGGTCTGCGGACCTGGCCGTCCCGGCGGGTTCCAGTCGGTACCACACGCTCCGGAACAGGCCGGAGTCATACAGGCGGGAAATCGCCAGGTCCAGTTCGGTTGGCGACACGGCGCTACCCGGATCCAGTTGCAGCGTCCTGAGAATCGTGCTGCGCGATTGCCGGTCGATTCCTTCGACCTGGATCGACGACAGTTGGACCACCTCTTCAGCGGGGTCCCAGCCCGAACCCGAACGCGGTCTGAACGCGGAGGCCGGAGCCAGGTCGATTCCCGCTGTGCGCAGGGAGTCGAGTACCGCTTCGGCGGAGACCCGCCCGTACTCGATGATCTCCTCGGCCCGGTCGAACCCCGTCGATAGCGAGCTCGGTACGGAAGTCACGATCAGGATGTCGCACAATTTTCGCTGGGCCAGCGTCCGTTCCCACATCCGGTAGGCGACGGTCTGATTCAGGATCTTGGCCAGGTTCTCGAGGCTGTCCTGTGAAGCGAGTGGCTCCGACACGTCGCTGCAGATGATCCAGTCTGCTCCCAGCTCGCCCGCGTCCTGCGCCGGGAGATTGCGAGCGATTCCGCCATCGATCAGCAGCCTCCCATCGATTTCCACCGGTGCGAACACGCCGGGGATCGCCAGGCTGGCTCGGATCGCCTCCGGCAGGTAGCCCCCGCGCAGGGGCACGGCGCTTCCCGAATCGACCGCCGTGGCGACGGCTCCAAACGGCTTCGGAAGCAGCGCGAAGTCCGTCACCGCGTGGGCGGGCCAGGTCAGCGCGGTAAGGAGCTGGGAGATTCGCTGGCCTTCCATGATGCTCGACGGCAGGGTGGGAACTAAGCCGTTCATCGGAAGAGCGATGACGTATCGCCCATCGTCGGACTTCCGCTCGATCGGCAGATTCCGGCGTGCCGGTCGATCGTTGAACACGCGCGACCAGTCGATCTGCGAGCTTACGTCGCGCAACATTTCCGGGGTGTACCCCATGGCGTACAGCCCGCCGACCACCGACCCCATGCTCGTCCCCGTGACCAGATCCACTTGCAGGCCATGCTCTTCCAGAACTTCGATGACCCCGACGTGGGCGAACCCGCGTGCCGCACCACCGCTCAGGGCCAGACCGACGCGCGAGCCATCGGACTGGGCGTGGCCGGCCGATGCTGCAGCCAGCAGTGACAGGCTCATGATCATGGCCTGGGGGACGACTCGTTTTGAATTGAGCATGGAGTCTTCGGGGCTCGGGAAGCGCGCCACCGGTTCAGGCAGCACGTG
>Ga0316201_10001593_pt1 | contig 15435 bp, 4 predicted proteins | sample CS6wburrow_MG_FD_204516 | JGI IMG/M metagenome (GOLD analysis project Ga0316201, IMG submission 204516) | Coastal sediment microbial communities from Delaware Bay, Delaware, United States - CS-6 worm burrow | ecosystem: Environmental > Aquatic > Marine > Coastal > Sediment | place: USA: Delaware... | reverse complement strand
AAAACGCGTAGAGCCCAACCGTCGCGAGAACCACACCGATACCGATGATCTTGGCCCCCTTGGAACTCTCTAGGCAGATTTGATCATTCACTGGCAGGACGACGGGAGCCTTCATCGGTCTTATCAATGTCAGGAGTCCACCGGCCAGCAGTACGATAAAGAAGCAAATCGCCATCCGGTCGAGGAATGCGATCTGATCCGCATACCACCAACCACGCTCTACGAGGAAGGGGCCTCCGAACCACTTGAAGAATCCGTAGGCCACCACATTGATTCCGATCCCGACCGCACCGAAGTAGCGAGGGGTGCGCGGAGAAAAGAAGCCAAAGATAAAGACCGCGAGGATACCCGGCGAAATGAAGCCTTGAAACTCCTGAATGTAGGCGAAAATACTCGTGAAGTTATCAAGGGAAGGCGCTACCAGCGCGGCCAGAAGAACGAACAAAACGACGAAGCCACGCCCGACTTTAACTAATTTTGCCTGATCCTTGACCCCGCTGAATTTGGAATACAAGTCCATCGTCGCGATAGTCGAAGCCGAATTCAGCATCGATGCCAGCGAACTGATGACTGCCCCGCAGAGCGCAGCCAAAACAAACCAGGAAAGTAAAGGTAAAGGCTTAATCAAATTGCGCACAAGGACGGGAAACGCGCGGTCATAATCATAGCCACCAGTGGCGGCGTTGAAGAGATCTCCTTGAAACAAATTATAAGCCAGAATCCCGGGGATCACTACCACGAACGGAATCAACAATTTCAAAACGGCCGCAAAGACGATCCCCTTCTGACCTTCTGCCAGCGACTTGGAACCCAGCGTTCGCTGGACAATATATTGATTCAAGCCCCAGTAGAAAAAGTTAGGAATCCACAAGCCGATGAGCAAGGCTGTCCATGGGATGTCGGTATCTTCCTTAGGGCGTACCATGTGCACTTTACCACCCGAACCGTTGGGCCCATCGACCGCCACCGCTTCGCCATCGACGCCGTCATTCAATAACATAAAGCGTTCCCAGGCACCCGCACCCTCCAGATCCTGCACCGTGGCAGCGGAATTCTGAACCTTGGTAAGAATAAGCTCTTCGGCGCTTTTTTCAGCCAAGTGAGCAAAGGCTAAATACATCACAATTGCACCACCGACAATCAGCGCCGCACCCCAGATTAAATCCGTCCAAGCACAAGCCTTAAGGCCACCAACGAAAACATAGACCGCCGCAAAAATTGCGATCAACCAACAGACGGCAGTCAGGTTATTAAGAATCGGCACATCGTGGTAGTATTCCGATACAAACTTCCCCCCGGAGAAGATCACCGACGATGTGGTCACGAAAACCAAAGTCACAATCGCGGGAATCGCCATTGCCAGCCGCGCGACACCATCGAAGCGGTACTGCAAAAATTCAGGGATCGTGTAGAGACCCGCCTTGAGGAACTTGGGTAAGAACCAGAAGGCCACAACAATCAAAGTCACGGCCGCCATCCATTCGTACGAAGCGATCGCCATCCCAAGCCAATTGGCCGAAGCGCCAGACATGCCAACAAACTGTTCCGTCGAAATATTCGCCGCAATCAGCGAAAAACCCACCAGCCACCAAGTCAAACCACGCCCTGCCAAAAAGTAATCGGTGGCGCCGTGCTCGCTCTTTAATTCTTCATCCCGACTCTTCCAGATGCCGAGACCGATGACGCCAACCACGGCAATAACAAACAGTAAAACTTCAATTATGTTCATGTGTATTTGGGGTAATCTTGAGGTAGTTAAATTGGGCTTTTACCAGTAACAAGATGAAGATTCAATATAAGTTACTGCAGGACTTATCTTTCAATTTGGAAAATATATCCGATCGATAAAAGAGCTATATAATACGATTAATTTGGCGAAGTAATATTTATAATTTAATAGTGGGGCACCCCGGTTTACTCAAAGCCAACCTGTATTTGCGTTTCGGCTTTCAGGCCAGTTTCCGAAGTCACTGCTAGAGTAACGATTCCGGACTCACCCGGAGTCGCGCGCAGGATGGCCATGGCTTTTCCATAAAAGAGCGGGTGCGTGTCATCGGTAAAGGCATCATGCCCCATAGGATTACCGTTGCCGACTCCGACGAGACGAGCGGGACCGGCAACTTCAAATGTTAGATCATCCATCGCCAAAGGGCATGGCACACCATTAGCATCGACTAGGTCGACCGAAATATAACAGAGGTCCAAACCATCATCATCAATGACCCGACGATCCGGGGTCAGTCGTAAGGCCACGCCCTCACCTGCAGTCCGAACAATGGATTCGCCGATTCGCTGACCATCTTTATAGGCAACTGCCTTCAATTCACCGGGTGCATAGGGAATATCGAACCAGCAAATGCGGTAACGACGCACGATCTCATAATATGGGTTATACAGTGGCTCGTCGGTGATCGTTTCCTTCGGTGCTTCCGGCAGTATTTCAACTTCGCAAATACTCGCCCAATGATGCCCTTCAATCGCCGTGATACGAATTCGCGCAAAGCGAGCTTCGATCTGATCGAAAGACAACGTACATACTTCGCCGACGTTTTCCTGTTTTGCAGTCACAGGATTCCAGCTCAGCCCATCACTTGAAGTTTCAAGACTGAAGCTGTAGCGCTCCGCCAGAGACTCCCAAACAATCTTCAAAAAGGAAAAAGTCTGTAACTTTCCAAGATCGACCTGCCAAGTTTGCGGCACGTCATTGCTATCGGCACACCAGCGGGTCTTTAAATTACCATCGAGTGCCTTCGCGGCAAAGTTCTCGGATTGCACATTACCAAGCGCGTCCTGATCAATCTGCTCGGAACTCGCACGGGCGATTTTTGCGAAGGCCAGATTCTTAATACGTACACCGCCCGTACGCTTCTTTTCTCTGCCTAAACTCTTCCCGTTGAGGAACAGTTCCGCCTCATCGCCATTGGTATAGAGAATAACCGGCACCTTTTGACCTTCGTAGCCAGCCCAATTCCAGTGTGGCGACAAATGCACGGTATCGACTTCCGGACGCCAATAACTGCGGTACATGTAGTAGTTGTCCTTTGGAAATCCCGCGAGGTCGACGATACCAAAATAACTGCTGCGTGCTTCCGTGCGGTCTTCACTGGGATGTATTCGGCCACCGATATAGGGAGTCGGTTCACCCAAATAATCGAAGCCACTCCAGACAAATTCTCCAATCACAAAAGGATAAGTCCGCATACGGTCAATTTCCACCTCGGGAATATCTGACCACGGCGCCGCCGTTAAGATATAAGCATTACACTCACCGTCTTTGCTGTAATCCATCTTATGCTCCGGCAACTTCAGCTTGTAAGCCCCACGTGTGCCAAAAGCGGAGGCGGACTCACTGAATGCGGTGCCCTTCTCCGGATAGTTCTCGCGCGAATAAATAAACTTCTCCTGATAGTTCCAACTGATCGTATCCAGCGCATCGAGTATGCGTTTCTCCTTTTTTGCAGACCAAGGAAAATTGCAGCCCATCGTGATCGGGCGCGTGAGATCATATTTTTTAAAGTAAGCCACCATTTTCGACACATGCTGGGGCGCCTTACCATCTTCATTTTTGAGGATCGGGCCGTTCTCATTGGCAATCGACCAGGTAAAGACACAAGGGTGATTTCGGTCGCGGCGAACAAAGTTACGCACTTCCCGCTCTGCATAGATATTCACATAATCCGCGGTTGAGCAATTAACACCCGCAGTGTTCCCGTATTTATCGAACAACTCATTATAGACCAGCACCCCCATCCGGTCGCAGAGCTCCAGAAGTCCCTTGGCCGATGGGTTATGGCTGGTGCGAATCGCGTTCACCCCCATCTCTTTCAAAATTTCGATCTGCCGCTCCATCGCACGCATGTAAAAGGCCCCGCCCAAAGGACCCTGATCATGGTGCATATTCACGCCCTGAACCTGCACGCGGCGGCCATTCAGATGAAGGCCATCATTAGCCGTCCACTCAATCGTGCGGATACCAAAATGGGTCGTCTCGCGATGCGTCTCTTTCCCATCAACCACGACGCGCGAAACCGCAGTATACAGATGCGGATGCTCAATATCCCAACGCCGCGGATTTTTCACCTGCAGCTGCATCGTAACCACACCGAGCTGATCACTTCCGACCTCAACCCGAGTCCGCTCTTTGGCTAAGGTCTGACCATCGGGACCCAGCAAAGCAATTTCCACTCCGACGTTTTTTTTCGTCGGCAATGTATTTTGCACCTCAACTTCGACTTGGACCGACGCAGCACTATCCGAAACTTCAGGTGTAGTCACAAAGACACCCCAAGTCGGAATGTGTACCGGATCGACCAGCTTCAGCTCCATCGTACGATACATCCCAGCTCCGGGATACCACCGTGAAAAATGCTCCCGTGTATCGGCATGAACGGTCAGAATGTTCTTCTCCCCGAAGCGTGCGGCATCCGTCGCATCCACAACAAACGCATTGTAACCGTAGATCCAGGCCCCAACTTTTTTCCCGTTTAAATAAACCGTGGGTGAAGCCATAACGCCGTCAAAAATTAGCTGCACACGCTTGCCTTTATCCGTTGCGGCCAACTCGAAAGACTTGCGATACCACCCTTCACCCCGCCAAGGCAGTTTCCCCTGCCCTCCGTGGTCGGTCAGCTTCCCAAAGGGCCCGCGGATCGCCCAATCGTGCGGTAAATCCACCCTCTCCCATTCCGAATCGTCAAAGTCCACCGCGACGGCAGCGGATTGGTCGCCCTTGGCAAAACGCCAGTTAAAATTAATACCTTCAATCGTGCTCTGACCGAAGAGCTTTAGAGTTCCACAGAGGATTAGAATACAGATAAATTTTCTCATATGCTTGGGGTTAGAGGCTAAAATAGTTAGCATAAAATCGCTTGGCCCGAGCAACACTTTGCACGGAATACGGATCATCAAAGTGCTCGAAAACACGGATAAACTGCAAGCCGGAATGTCGCGAGCGACCCGCTAATAAAAAACGGGGATGACCTGTAAAAGATCATCCCCGGATTTGATTCGAGAAGAAGTAAACTAAATTGCGCTTAATTCGTGATTTCTACATCATCGACAAAGAAGTAGTCCTTGTTCTGGGTATTCGTGCTGCAACGGAAACGAACCTGCGTCACCGTTCCATACGCACTCAAGTCGACACTCGCGGGCACCAAATTGTCGGCGACATTGTCGGCATCAGTGCCATTACCGTTGTTGTTCATCGACCAGACGATATGCCACGCACCGTCATAGACTTCCGCATAGCCGTATTCATTGACGCTATCCATACTGTCGATGTCCCACTTGAAGTTCAACGTGCCACCGGCAATGCCGGTAGTCAGCGTGCGTGTGACACTGTGATTCGCATTACCGCGGCGCAGGCGGGCGCTGTAGTTCCCCGAGAGTAGTTCAATACTTGGCTTTGAGCTTCCGGAAGTTACGACCCAGTCACCGCTCCAGCCGGAACCGCCGGACCAGCTGTCTGTCTGGAAGTCATCGTTACTGCTGGTACCGTCGACGGTGATGTTCAGAGTTGCGCTGTCGCTGCCGCCATCGGCTTCCACTTTAACAGTGAAGGCATTCAGGCCGACATCACCTGATCCGGGCGTACCGCTGAGCGAACCGTCGGAGGCCACGCTAAGCCATGCAGGACCCATCAGTAAAGAGAAGGTCATCGCATCGCCTTCGGGGTCACTCGCATCATCGGCCAGTGTCGCGCTATAGGCTTGGCTGACATCACCATTGATCTCCGTCACGGGATCACTACTGAAGGCTGGCGGTTGGTTTTTCACCAAGGTAAGCAGGCGAACGGCACCTGCGGGAATCGAGATCGCTACCTGATCCGTGCCGTTGGTCAGCGTGCCCAGTGGTGTGGTCTGCGAACCGAACTGGTCGTAGACTTCCCATGTGCCTGTGGCGCTGCCGAGTTTCAGGTCCACCGAGCGGTCGGTTGGAGTAAGCGTGTCGGAGTCCATCAGGACTGCGAAATAAGTATCGGAATCGTTCAATTCCTCGGTCACCTGCCAGAAACAGGTGCCATCGACATAGAACAAGAGATTCGAACGTTGTGCGAGGATCTCCGCGCTGACCGTATCGCGCCCGTCAGTGAGTGTGGTGAACTCGGCCCAAGTATCGCCATCGGTTTCGAAGGCACGATTCCAGCGGGATTGTGCTTCCGCGCCCGCACGGGATTCGTAGGGCAGCACTGCGACAAATCCTCCCGCGGAGGTTGGAAGTAGGTTATCCCAGCGGCGGTAGCCGTTGAAGGCGATCGCGGAAAGGTCGAAATCGGGCACATCCGTATAGGCCTCCCAGCATGCCAGATTGTTGATCACGTAGTCGCTCGCCTGAGGCGCATAGAGATTCCAATCGTGATTGATGCTCTGATCCAGCAGACGCGTATAGTTGGGCGTCGGCAACGTAATGGCCACTGGCGAGACCCCTTTCACGCGGTCTTGAGCAGGAGAATTCGGATACACGCCCGCTTCCACGATCTTGCAGAAGTTGAAGATTCCCTGCCGGTAAGCATTGCTGTAGGCGGGGGCTCCGGGTTCACCGGCAAGCGGGTTAGCCTGATTCTGGATCGAGGTGATGCGGAAGATGTTCGCACCCAACGCATATTGAGAAAGCATCTGACGGAGAACGACGTGTCCGTTCCGCATACCGCCGAATTCAACCACCCGGTTGGCCGAGAGGTTGTCGCCGATCGTATTACTGCCCCAGCCCTGAACATCGCCATTGAGCCATAGCGCAACGCGCTCCGAAAAGCTCCAGTCCACGACAGTGACGTTGGAGTTCTCGACACCGAGCACCAGTAGATCGTTGTAACCCGGGAAATAGGTCGAAGCCTGAGTCGGCGTCATTGCAGAGAAGACCGCGCCCTTACCACATAGCATGATTTTGAGCGGATCGACTCCGAGTTCCGTCGCCTTGGTCCGGACGGCATCCATGTGTGGCTTATAGAGGTCGATATAATCCGTCTCTTTCAGCTCCTTGGTCCGTGCCATGAGGTAGCTTTTACCATTCACGACGGAGGCTTCAAAATAGCGTGCCAGTTCGTCGGGCGTGACTTCGATATTGTTACCGTGCCCGATCACGAGGCAGGAATGCAGACCGCGAGCCGCCAAGGCCGCGAAGTAAGCTTCCATCCCTTCGACGGTGATATCGGGATCCTGCGTGCCGCCATTACTCTTAAGGCTGAAGCTGGCTGTCCAGTTGATACGTTGGGGTGTGTATCCCACCCCGAAGAGTTCGTCACTCCATACCTGCATGGCCGCTTCGACATCATCCACATGAGAGGCGATGTTTTCCGTCGTCATCGGCCAGCCGAGGAAACTCGCGAAATAGTGCACAAACCAGATCGGATCACCGGCCGCAGCAACGTTGCCGTTGAAAGCGTCGACATCTGTTTCGAGAGTATCGAGCGTCGTGCGCACAGTCCCCAAAACGCCGTTACCATCGATCGTCTTGGCATCGGTTTTCCACTGCGAGTTGGAAAGGTCCGCGACGTAGAAGTGATCATCACCGTTGATCGGGCCTGCCAGAACGAGCTTGTCGAGCCCGCCGGAACGGCTCTCAAGGCGCGCGCCATTGGTGAAGTGATACAGCGTATGTGAATAACCATAATCCCTCACCCGAAAGCGATCACTTGCGGGTTCATTGAGATCGTAATCCACAAGATAGAGATCATCGCCGTAAATCGTGAGCATCTCCGCTCCAGGATAGGCCGCCCCGTCCTTGAAATTCCCTGGTACACTCTGCTGGAGCAGATACTTGCCGGTGTCCGTTTCACCATAGATGTCTGTATATTGCAGCTTCTTGTGCAATACTTCGCCGGGAGCGACGAGGGTCGAAAGCACCTGAGTACCTGCGCCCAGCTCAGGATGCAGCACACCCCAGTGGCCAACGACTTCTTCATCGCCGTCGCCATCCATGTCGTAGGCGTGGGGAACCTGCTTATCGGTCCATCCCAGTGCGGTGCCGACGTCGTCGGTATTCCGCGAAGTCGCACCCCAGTAGGTAGGTTCGGTGAGCGTATCCAGATCCGTCACCTCAAAATAGCAACTGCCGCTGAAATTCTTCTGTTTATAAAAGGTCACGACTTCATCGCCCCCGATACCATCGAAGTTACCCACAACTGCGCGGCGCACCACACCCGCACGCGGTGGCACAAGGCCGGCGAGTTGTGTGCCATTGGCATCGAGAACATAGATTTTACCATCGACCCCGCCTGTGACGATACGAACTTGCCCGGCACTATTCACACCGGCATCCACACAATACAAAGCATCAGCCGAAACCGCCCAATCGCTTAATAAAGCACCGGTTGATGAAATCACACGAAGATGACCATCCGTCCCCGGAACCAGTATTTCTTCGCCCGCGGATGCAGCATCCACTTCAGCAGCAGTGATCATGATGTTGAAGGTCGGTGCCGTGATGTACTCCCAAAGGATGTTATTCGCAGCGGGATCAACGATCAGATCCGGACGCTGGAAGGCAATCACCTTGCCATCCAAATCCATTCCGACCACGTAGTCCTTCGCTCCGACACCATCGAAATCAGCCGTGGTGACATGAACTAAATTATAGCCCTGCGCACTGTAGGGTTGAAAACTATTTTGTGCCTCTGCAACAGAGCAGAGCGCCAAGAGCGACAGCAAATAGCCCCCAACTCGTTTAAGTCCGTAAAGACCGGGTTTACGTCGTGTCAACTTACGCTTAAAAAGCGCTGCGGTTGAACTTTTCGAGTCACAGACAGGATCGAGCATTCTTGATTGGGGTTGGGGTTATGCCTGCCTCACTTTTATGCATTAACAACGAATTGTAGTTAACACGGGGTTTAGGGTATGAGGCTTTGACAAGCATTTGTCTGTCCATCGTCCGAAGATCTGACAAGAAAATTAATATCTGGGGGAAGTAAAATGCCCCAATATTTACATTTATTTTACATTATGACCACCGTAGAGATTGATGTATGTTAATTCATAGCTGATCGACTATCCAGCTTCGCGCTCGGCGAGCACGGCCCGACTCACTACACTATACACAGGTACGATTTCACGCTTTCATTTCACCAGAAAGACCACTCTGGTTCTAGCTAACAGACAAATTTCAGATACTACTAGATTGACAGTTTCAGCATACTGGGAACACTTTACAGGTTCCTCTCCCTCAATAGTGGCATTCATGGCCGCAATTCCATTTGATGGATCATACCCCTATGAAAATAAAACAGTTTCTACTGCTCTTTTCTCTCGCGCTTGCCTCCACGGCAACTTCCCAAGCCGACATTTTGATCGGCTGGCATACACCCGATGTCAATGGCACCAGCGCGGTTAACGACTCGACGCCGGATACGTCAGCAACTGGGGTCACCGGAACCATCAGCGGCGGCCGTGACGTCGAGACCACCGACGGCTCAACCGATGGTAGTTACGGGACATTTGCGATCCCCGGCAATCCAACTACCGCTAATAGAATCCGGGTTAAAACCAATGGCGCCGACAATGTGGTCACCATCAGTATTACCAACGGCACCGGTTCCGATGTGCAACTAGGCAGTGTGCTTTTCGACTACGGCCGTTTTACCAACGGCCCCGCGACGGCAACGGTGAAATATGCCTCGGGCGATCTTGCCGATGCCAACGACACAGCAATCGGCAGCGATATCACTCTATCTGATACGGGCGGACTCAACGGTGACTTACCCGACTACGCAGCCGACATCCAAGCCGCGCTCACAGATTCGACCCTAGCAGACACCGAATCTGCTACCTTCACTATCACTTTCACCAATGCGGTCTCAGGCACGAACAACGGCGGACTGGATAACATCGCCATCAGCGACTACACACCACCGGTCATCCCACCTGCCGTCGCTTTCGACGACCATGCCACGGGCGCAGCGACCGACGCCTCGCTGAACGCAGTCACCACTGCCGGCACTTGGACCCTAAACACCTCGCGAACAGACACCACCTTCACCGTTAAGAACGACAACGGCAATAAGGCTCTGGAATTCGACGATACGTCAAGTCCTGGCGACAACGCCGGCGAACAGGAGTTTGCCACTCTTACCTTCCCCGACGCGCTTTCCTTCGCCAGCGAGCCCGTGGTTTTCAAATTCAACGTCGCACCCCGCCGTGATGCAGCGGATCGCGGCTACGTCTTTGTCTTCAAGGACTCACTCGGCAACGAGGCCGGACGCATTGAATGGGCCTCCGATATAGGCGGATTGGTCGACGGCGTTTATCTCAACGGGACCACCGCTGGTGGACCTGGATCAGGCAACCAGATCGGCTATTTGGCAATGGGAGGCAGCCTAAACCCCTGGGTCGCCACCAACCGTTTACTCAGCGTCGTCTTCGATAACGGCAACGTAAACCCAAACCCCACCAACAAGAAGATCTGGGTCAACTTCGACGGCGTCAGCGGAGACGACGATGTCTTGAATAGCGCCATCGATATCAAATCGATAGTGGTACTCAGCAACGGCTCGGATGCCGGCAACCGCGGCCTCTACATCGACGATCTCAACCAGCCCACGCCTCTCGTGCTCGGATGGAATTCCGGCTCCGCTACCCCCGACATCCTGACTTCTGGATTCACGACTGACTTCCAAATCGTGGGCTCCGGAAACTTGGATAACACCGCGCATGGCTCAACCGACGGTAGCTATGGCACCTTTGGCGACGACGCCCCGGCTACTTCAGGTGCCATCGAGCTCTTTAACAATGCATCGATCGATTTTGAAATCACCAACAACACAGGCGGCATGGTTCTCCTCGAAGACATCCGTCTCGATTTCAACCGTCGGGATGCCGACGCACCGACCGATGTGACCGTGGACTATGTCTCGGGTGATCTAGACGATGCAGCGATCGAACTCGGATCATTGACAGGACAAGCCGCCATCGAGACGGATTTAGCCGACTACAATGACCTCGACCTTGAACTCCGAAAGAAACTCTTCGACGCCAAGCTCGATGACGGTGAGTCCGCGCTCTTCCGCATCACTGTCTCCAGCGCGTCTGGCAGTACAGCCTCATATATCGACAACATCTCGGTGCATGGCTCACTATCCAGTTATATCACCGGCGCAACCAGCCCGCCGAGCGTCTCAAACGTGCGCAAGCCGAACGTCGTCGTCTTCTATGCGGATGACCTCGGCATCGGCGATGTCAGTGCCTATGGTTATCCGTCAACTGACGTTTCAACCCCGAACATCGATACACTCGCCTCGCAGGGAATCCGTTTCACCGATGCCCACACAGCCTTTGCCACCTGTGCGCCCTCGCGTTATGGCGTACTCGCCGGCAGCATGCCCTTCCGCGGCCAGCGCTTCAACGGTACCTTCCGCCTCGAGCAGTCCCACCAATTTAAAGCCGGCCAAAAGTCGACCGGTCACCTTTTCCAAGAGGCTGGTTACCGCACCGCCCACATCGGCAAGACTCACCTCGGTGGTGGATTGATCGATGACAGCGACAACGAGGTAAACAGCACCAACCTTGGTACCGTGGATTGGCTAAAGGGCATATGGGAGGGGCCAACTGGCTATCTCGGCTTTGATTACAGCTTCATCTCCCACGATGGCGTTCAGGGACCGCAGTACATCTATCATGAGAATGATTTTCCCGTCACCAATTTCGCCTACAACGACACGACCAACACCTGGACCTGGTCGGCGGCAACCACCCAAGCCTATCTCTTCCTGCAGGCAGGCAGCCCTTCCAATCCCGTCACCGGCGACATCGATCTCGATCCGGACAGCAATAGTGCACTTAGCGAGATACTGTATAACTCGGAATATGTAACTGGAGGCAACCCAACCCCTGAAGTCGCCTACGGCTACGGCGATTTCGACACTACCAAAACTGGTGAAATCTACATGCAGGCGGCAAAGAACTTCATCACCGACCATGTAGCCAACCATACAGCTGACCCGTTCTACCTGCACTTTGCCTCACAAGCCGTGCACATCCCACACACTCCGGACGTCACCTACTTTGATGATACCGTCAAAGGTGCGGAAAAGACAAAACACCTTGATATGGTGCGCGAGATGGATCTCCAGCTTAGAGATCTGGTTGCCCACCTCACCGCCGAGGGAGTGATTGATGAGACGATCATCATCTTCACCAGCGATAACGGGGGGCTCCAAAAATCCTATGATGAGGTGGACCAAAACGGAGGCCCACAAGTGTTCCACGATGGCAGTGGCTCGTTCCGTGGCAACAAAACGACCCCATGGGAGGGTGGCAGCCTAGTGCCTTTTATCGTGCGTTGGGGTGACGGTACCACAGCTGGGTCGGTCATCCCTCCAGGTATAGTTTGTGAGCAGGTAGTCACACAAATGGATCTCTTTCCTACTTTTGCGACCTTCCTCGATCTGCCACAGCCGACCTCGCAAGCCCGCGACGGCGTCAATATCCTGCCCTACCTACTCGGGCAGACCACTACGCCCCTGCGCGATCACCTGATAGCCGGCGCGTCTTATCAGAACGCCTACCGCTTTAGTTACCGTCTTGGAGGCTGGAAGATCATCACCGGCGGTCCTAAGACCAACAACAATGGGGACCTACTGAACCACACTGTATCTGAGATGTATCACTACGCCAGCGATCCGTATGAAACCATCGATTTAGCGGGCGATCCCGACTACTCGGAAATACAGACCCGGATTTACGATTCGCTGATCGCCAGAGTTCACGGTTCCACCCGCTCCACTTCGGCACTCGATTCCGATGCGGACGGACTGTTCGACGACTGGGAAAACAGCGTGGCCGGCAATCTGACCGCCTACGATGCCAACCTACTCACTGCAACCACTGACAGCGACGGTGATGGCGTTCAGGACAAGGATGAATATGCCCAGCGCTCCAATCCGACCGTAGCGGACAAGATCAACTACCAGCCAACGCTCAACGCCCGCTCAGGGAGCCCGTTCACGGTCGGTTGGAATAGTCAATCAGGGCTCTTCTACAGCATCGATCAAAGCAGCGACCTTCAAACATGGACTCCTCTTTCAGGAACAGTCCTCGGCAATGGTGGCCCGATCGAGGTGGAAGTCCCCTCCGTCGATCCGCAATCATTCTATCGTATTAAGGTCGAGTAGGCCTTATTCAAAATCTTAACTGAAGGGGCAGCACGCAGCGCCCCTTCTTCTTGCCAATTTAGCCAAGAATCCCGCTGGACAGAGGATCAACAATACCACTAATCTCAAACAAGCTATGTATCCCCAAAAAGTTATTACTCTATTTTTGTTCTTAATCGCAGGTGTATCCACACTTCAAGCAGAAGTACTGCTAGCTTGGCACACACCTGCCGATGAGGACGCCGCTGGAGGCGATATTACACCCGATATTTTCGCAACCGGGATAAGTGGACTGGCGGATACCGCTGTCGGCCGACCCTACGATAATGGCGTGGGTAACGGATCAAACGACGATACCTTTGGTCGCGTCCCAATAGGCTCCACTCCAGTCTCGGTTGCCAGCTGGGCGCTGGAAAGCAGTAACGTTGGAAGGAGCGAGCTCGCCTTAACCCTCACCAATAACACTGGAAGCGACGTCATCTTGGCGGGCCTACATTTTGATCATGCTCGCGAATTTGATTTCAGATTACCACCCACGGACATCACCGCGAGCTACCTAAACGGCGATCTCTCGGTTACAGATAATACGACCCTCGTCAGCATCATTGGCACCACCACGGTAGTGGATGCAGGAGCTGGCGACTATGCCGACATATATGTCGATCTAACCTCTATGGCCGACTATCGGCTCGCCACTGGCGAAAGTGCAACTTTTCAAATTAAAGTGTCGGGCGCTAATGCCGCAAATAATGCCTCTCTCTTTATCGACAACGTAGCCATCACTGGCACAGTGGTCACATCCCACGCTCCAGCCATCGTTTGGCAATCAGGAGCAGTCGCGTCAGATACTGCCCTTAACGGCGTCGACACCTTGCTCTCTGGAACCGCCGTAAGCAATGGTACCAATGGTTCTACTGACGGTTCCTATGGTACGATCAGTACAGTGGCTCCAATCACGGGCGGTGCCTTTGCGCTGACGAATAACCAGTTTATCGACATCGCAGTGACCAATAATGCTGGCCGCCGCGTTTATCTGAGCAGGCTCTCCCTTGACTTTAATCCCCGCAATGCCGATGCGCCGACCGACGTAACGGTCAGCTACCTCTCGGGCGACCTCAATGATCCGGATACGACCGCTGTCGGTTCATTGACAGGACAAGCCCCCGTCGCCACGGATCTCGCTGATTATCACGACCTCGATATGACGCTGAGTGACGCCCTCTCCGATACTTTTCTCGACGATGGAGAGAGCGCGACTTTCCGCATAACCCTTTCCGGTGCTTTAGGCGCAGACGCAGCCTATATCGATAATATTGGCTTTCTCGCGTATCGAGCGCCCAATCTCCTAGTCCTCATGAGCGACGACCAAGGCTATGCGGATGTCGATTTCAATAAGGGCAACTCGGAAGTTCCGACGCCCAACATCAACCGCATTGCTACCGCCGGAGTGAATTGCACTAATGCCTATGTATCTTATCCTGTTTGCGGTCCCAGCCGCGCAGGATTCATTACCGGTCGCTATGCGCATCGCTTTGGATATGAAAAGAATCCGCAGTATCGCGATCCGATCGGTGCTGTGCCACAAGAGGAAATGACGATTGCTGATGCCGTGGAACAGGTTGGTTACCATAGTAGCATCATCGGCAAGTGGCACTTGGGAGCGAAATTTACCGGCCACCCACTCAATCGAGGTTTCGACGAGTTTTACGGCTTTCTCGGCGGCGGTCACCAATACTTTAAAACGGGCACCTCCTTCCTCATTACTAATCAGTATGATGCAAAGGATGAAGACCAGAGCTACCGTATGTGGATTTTACGCAATCACGATCACGTCGATCCAGCGACCTATGTCGATCCAGGGCCAAATCCCGGCGAAGAGTGGTATCTAACCGATGAATTATCAGCTGAAGCCGTCGACTTTATCGATCGCAATCAGGCTGCGCCTTGGTTCCTCTACATGTCCTACAATGCACCGCACGGCCCCAATCAGTCACCGCAGCGCTATATTGATCGTTTCCCCACACTACAGGATTATGGCAAAGACGAGGTCGGCAACCCATACATCGGGGTATCTGCATATCCGCGTCAAACCTATGCCGCCATGGTCAGTGCGATGGATGACGGCATCGGCCTGATTCTCGACAAACTCGAGGAACTCGATCTCGTAGATGATACACTGATCTTCTTTCTATCCGATAACGGAGGAAAAATTAAGACTGGAGCGAATAACGATCCTCTAAAAGGTGGAAAAAGCGACGTCTATGAGGGTGGCATGCGCGTACCCTACGCCGTCAGCTGGCCCGGAGCCATTCCACAGGGTGAGATCTATGAAGACCCCGTCATGTCACTCGATGTCT
>Ga0316201_10001592_pt1 | contig 15449 bp, 13 predicted proteins | sample CS6wburrow_MG_FD_204516 | JGI IMG/M metagenome (GOLD analysis project Ga0316201, IMG submission 204516) | Coastal sediment microbial communities from Delaware Bay, Delaware, United States - CS-6 worm burrow | ecosystem: Environmental > Aquatic > Marine > Coastal > Sediment | place: USA... | reverse complement strand
GCCAAGTTCGGGGAGGGCGTGATTCTGAATGTGGAGGGCCAGGGCGCTCACGCGAGAGTTCAGGTCAACTTCGAACAGCCGGGCACGAAATGGCTGGTCCTCGCCTACGCCAACCTGGAAGTCATGGAGAATAACGTTCGTCTGACCATTGTCGGTTGCGGCGGTCCGGCTCAAAAAAAACATGAAAATTCTCATTCTAGGTGCCGGTCAGGTCGGCTCCACCGCGGCTCAGAATCTCTCCCGCGAAGAAGCCAACGAGATTACCGTGGTCGACCAGAGGGGCGATGTGCTGCGCGAGTTGCAGGATCGTCTCGATATTCGCACGGTACAGGGGCACGCCTCCTATCCGGAGGTGCTCGAACGCGCTGGTGCTCAGGACACGGACATGATCATCGCTCTGACCAACAGCGATGAGACAAACATGGTCGCATGCCAGCTCGCCTATACGCTCTATCACACACCCACCAAGATCGCGCGAATCCGCGCCGCCGAGTACATCGCGCGCGACAACCTGTTCGCCAATGATTCGATCCCCGTGGATGTCGCGATCAGCCCCGAGCAGCTCGTTTGCGAGTATGTCGAGCAACTGATCCGCTACCCCGGGGCTCTGCAGGTACTCAACTTCGCCAAAGGTAAGGTGCGGCTGGTTGGTGTGCGGGCACTCCGCGGCGGGCCGCTGGTGGGACAGGAGCTGCGCACATTGCGCGAGCATGTGCCCGACGTAGACAGCCGCGTAGCGGCGGTCTATCGCGATGGCGAGAGCATACCGGTCGGCGGCAATACCCGTATCGAGGACGGCGACGAGGTCTTTTTCGTTGCGGCACGCAAAGACATTCGCGCCGTGATGAGCGAAATGCGCCGCCTCGAAGACCCGGTGCGGCGCGTGGTCATCGCCGGCGGCGGAAACATCGGATTTCGCCTCGCGCAGACGCTGGAACAGACAAATCAGGTCAGCATCATCGAACGAGATCCGGATCGGGCCCGTGAGATCTCGGAGAAACTCAGCCGCAGCATTGTGCTGTGCGGCGATGCCGCCGATGAGGACCTGCTGCTCGAGGAGAATATCGATAACGCCGATGTATTCTGTGCCCTGACCAATGCCGAAGAGGCGAATATCCTCTCCGCCATGCTTGCCAAACGGCTTGGCGCCAACAAGGTCATGGCCCTGATCAATCGTCCTGCCTATGCCGAACTGGTCGAGGCGGGCACGATCGATATCGCGATCTCACCGCAACAGATTACGATTGGGGCTCTGCTGACGCATGTCCGTCGCGGTGACGTCGCGCGCGTTTACAGTCTGCGGACCGGTGCCGCCGAAGCCATCGAGGCGGTGGCCCACGGAGATCCGAAAACGAGCAAGGTCGTTGGGCGCAGCGTCGAAGAGATCAAACTGCCGCCGGGCGCGACGATCGGCGCGATCGTGCGCGAGGAAGAAGTTCTGATGGCGCATCATGATACGGTCATCGAGGAGGATGACCATGTCATCCTGTTCATGACCGAGCGGAAACAAATCAAAAAGGTCGAACGCCTGTTCCAGGTCGGCGTCACCTTTATCTAGGCGATATGCATCTAAGAGCCGTTTTTCGCATCCTCGGCGTACTGTTGATGGCTTTCAGCCTGACGATGCTGCCACCGCTCGGCGTTTCCCTGTATTACCAGGACGGCACGTGGCTGCCGTTCACCCAGGGATTCATCGTCATCCTGGTCACCGGTCTGGCGGTGTTCGCCATAGCCGGCAAGGAAAAGCCGGCGCTGCGCCTGCGTGACGGATTTTTGATTGTCGCGATGTTCTGGGTCGTACTGAGCGCGGCCGCCGCGATCCCGTTGCTGGTGGCGGGGCGCCCCGACCTGTCGACGACCGACGCTTTATTCGAGGCGGTCTCCGGTCTGACCACGACCGGTGCGACGATCCTGATCAACCTCGATACGTATCCGCGCTCCATTCTGTATTACCGGCAACAGCTGCAGTGGCTGGGCGGTATGGGCATCATCGTCCTCGCGGTCGCAGTCCTGCCAATGCTCGGTGTTGGCGGTATGCAACTCTATCGTGCGGAGACACCGGGTCCGGTCAAGGACAACAAGCTGTCGCCGCGAATCGCGCAAACCGCGAAATGGCTGTGGATGGTTTACCTCGGCATGACTGTCGCATGCGGGTTCGCCTACTGGGGGGCCGGAATGGACCCCTTCGACGCGATTGGTCACGCATTCAGTACCGTTGCGATTGGAGGTTTCTCCACTCACGATGCGAGCCTTGGTTACTACAGCCTGATTGGCCTCGAAGGTGCCGGCATCATCGAAATGGTGGCGGTATTTTTCATGTTTATCGCCGGTGCCAATTTTGCACTGCATTTCGCTGCATTCTATCCGTTGTCGCGTTGGAAGCCGCCGTCTTTCAGACTGTATCTGCGTGACAGCGAGTTTCGCGCATATGCGATGGGGCTCCTGCTTTTAATAGTGTTTGTCGTCGGCCGGCTGATTCAAAGCGGGCAGTACGAAGACATGTCTGAGGCAGTCACAAAAGGCTTGTTCCAGGCCGTGTCGATGGCCACGACCACTGGATTCACTACCGACAACTACTCGGCATGGCCGGGAGCCCTGCCGGTGTTGCTGATTCTCGCCAGCTTTGTCGGTGGCTGCGCCGGCTCGACCGGTGGCGGGATGAAAGTCATTCGCTGGTTACTGATTTACAAACAGGGTCGTCGCGAAGTGATCAAGCTTGTCCATCCGAGCGCGGAGATTCCGGTCAAACTCGGCGACAAGGCTGTGCCGAGCCGGGTTACCGAGGCTGTGTGGGGTTTCTTCTCGGTGTATGTGCTGCTGTTTGGCGTAATGATGGTGATGATGATGGCGACCGGGCTCGATCAGGTCACCGCGTTTGCGGCGGTAACGGCCACGCTGAACAATCTCGGCCCAGGGCTCGGCGATGTCACTGCGAATTTTCGCGAAATCAATGACACCGCAAAATGGGTCAGTATCGCCGCCATGCTGCTCGGCCGGCTGGAGATTTTCACGCTGTTCGTTCTGGTTACCCCGACATTCTGGCGGCGCTAGGCGCCCATGAGCCGACGCGCCGCATTCGAGGACATGCTCGCAACGGGACGTGACGATGCGTTATTGCGGTTTGCGCTCGGACAGGCCTGCCTCGAGGAAGACGATGAGCGGATGGCGATCGTCCACCTCAAAGCCGCGATCAGCCATGACCGGCAATACTCGGCGGCCTGGAAATTGCTCGGGCGGGCACAGCAACAAACGGGCATGGCGGAGCATGCCGCGCAAACCTATCGCGAAGGAATCGCGATCGCCAACGACAACGGCGACCGCCAGGCCGCCCGGGAAATGACGGTTTTTCTGCGCCGTCTCGACAAACAGGCGGGGCCGGCATGACCACCATGCCATGGCGATCGGGCTCATGAAACCGCTCACACTGCTGTTGCGGTTCAGCGCCCTCGCTGAACGGATAAATGTCGCGGTCGGCAAGACGGTAGCGTGGCTGACGTTGTTCATGGTCGTCGTGACCTGTGTCGTCGTCGTATTCCGCTACGCGTTTTCCTCCGGGTGGATCTGGATGCAGGAGACGGTGACATGGGCCCATGGAATCGTCTTCATGCTGGCAGCGGCCTATACCCTCAGCTGCGACGAACACGTGCGAGTGGACATTTTCTATCGCAATGCCAGTCCGCGGCGCAAAGCGCTGGTCGACCTTGTCGGATCGCTGTTGCTGTTGTTGCCGGTCTGCCTGTTTCTGCTTTGGTCGAGCCTCGACTATGCCGCCGCTTCGTGGTCGGTCACTGAGGCGTCACGGCAGACCGGCGGGCTTCCCGGCCTGTTCCTATTGAAGTCTGTGATCCCGCTCACCGCCCTGATGCTCTCTCTGCAGGGGGTGGCGATGGCTGTCCGCAGCATCGCGATATTGCTCGGTTCCAATACCCATCCCGGAAAACCCGATACCCGGAAACGGCCGTGATGGAAATGGTGTCGGTGCTGCTTTTTGTCTCTGTAATCGTGGTGTTGCTGGCCGGCTACCCGGTTGCATTCTCACTCGCCGGCACTGCGTTGATCTTCGCTTTCGCCGGTGCCGCATCGGGGGTGTTCGACCCCAGTTATCTCACTGCGATGCCAAACCGCGTGTTTGGCATCATGACCAACGAGACACTGCTTGCCGTTCCGCTATTCGTTTTTATGGGCATCATGCTGGAGCGGGCGAAGATCGCCGAAAAGCTGCTCGACACATTGAGCCTCCTGTTCGGCTCGATGCGCGGCGGTCTAGGCATCTCGGTCACTGTGGTCGGCATGCTCCTGGCGGCCAGTACCGGAATCGTCGGTGCCACGGTAGTCACGATGGGGCTGCTGTCGCTGCCCAGCATGCTCCGCCGCGGTTACGACCCGCGAGTGGCAACCGGTACCATTTGTGCGTCCGGTACTTTAGGGCAGATTATCCCGCCGTCAATCATCCTGGTGATGCTGGGCGATGTATTGTCTTCGGCTTATCAACAGGCGCAGCTGGCACAGGGAAACTTTTCGCCCAAAACGGTCACGGTCGGAGATCTGTTTGCCGGAGCGTTGTTGCCGGGCCTGTTGCTGGTAATGCTGTATATCGTGTATCTGCTCGGGGTTGCCGTTTTTCGCCCGGCGGCGATGCCCGCACATACCGAGGCGCGGCCGCCACCCGGCGCCATGCTGCGGCGCTGCACCAGTGTATTGCTGCCGCCTTTGTTTCTGATTCTCGCGGTGCTTGGCTCGATCATGTCGGGTATCGCGACGCCAACCGAAGCAGCGGGGGTTGGCGCGCTAGGTGCGACCATGCTGGCGTTGCTGAATGGCGAACTCGATATGGCGCGCCTGCGCGAAGTCATGCGCGGTACCGCGCGGGTCAGCAGCATGGTATTCCTGATCCTGATCGGCGCATCGGTATTTTCGCTGGTTTTTCGCGGCTACGGCGGCGATGAGGTCGTACGCAGCGCATTGTTGAGCCTGCCCGGCGGTGTTATCGGTGCTGTGATCACCGTGATGTTGCTGATGTTCCTGCTCGGATTCGTGCTCGACTTCATCGAAATTACGTTTGTCGTGGTACCGATTGTCGGGCCGGTCCTGCTGGCGATGGGTCTCGACCCGGTCTGGCTCGGTGTGATGATCGCGATCAACCTGCAGACCTCATTCCTGACGCCGCCGTTTGGTTTTGCGCTGTTCTACCTGCGTGGCGTTGCCCCTCCGCAAGTCAGGACGGCAGATATTTATCGCGGCGTGTTGCCCTTTGTTGCAATCCAGTTGTTCGCCTTGCTGATAATTGCAGCATGGCCGGGACTGGCAACCTGGCTGCCAGGGATGATCTACGGACCGTGACCGCGTGACGGCGCGCGCATTGGCGCCGCCAATTTAAAGCGAAAGGCTTCGGTGGTAGGCCATCTCCGCCATGTTCTGCCAGGTCGCCATTTTGGCCTGGTACGCCTTATAGGCATCGCGCACCCGCTTGAAATCTGCGTCCGCAGCGGATCGCTCGTCGAGGACAACATCGGTGACGCGGCGTAACTCCCGAAGCACCTCGTCGGGAAACGGCCGTGGCGTAATACCGTGCTCTTTCATCAACACCGCGAGAGAGTCCTGATTCCGCGCCATGAATTCCGACTGCATGCGCACGTTGACCTGGGCGCAGGCCGACTCGACGATGCCCTGCAGATCGTCCGGCAGGCTCTCCCACGCCGCACGATTGACGATGCATTCGAGCGTCGGCCCAGGCTCGTGCCAGCCCGGGTAGTAATAGTAGCTGGCCGCGCGGAACAGCCCGAGCGCAAGATCGTTATAGGGGCCGACCCACTCGGTGGCATCGATCGTTCCTGTTTCGAGCGCGGTAAACAGTTCCGATGCCGGCACATTGACCGGAGTCACGCCCACGCGTTTGAGCACTTCGCCCCCAAGCCCCGGTATTCGCATCTTCAGGCCGACGAGATCGTCGAGACTGTTGATCTCCTTGTTAAACCAACCACCCATCTGGGTTCCGGAGTTGCCGGCCGGGAACGGAACAACGCCGAACGGCGCGTAAATCTCACGCCACAGTTCCCACCCTCCGCCGTAGTACAGCCAGGCATTCATTTCCACGGCATTCATGCCGAACGGCACGGTGGCGAAAAACTGCGCAGCTTCGCTCTTGCCTTTCCAGTAATACGCGGCGCCATGACCCATTTCAGCGGTGCCCGTGCTGACCGCGTCGAACACCTCCAGCGGCGGCACCAGCTCACCGGCAGCGTAAAACTGGATCTGGATTCGCCCGCCGCTGTTGCGCTGGATCGCATCGGCAAGATCCTGCGCCCCGGTGCCGAGGCCCGGTAATCCCGGCGGCCAGGTGGTGACCATTTTCCAGCTAAATCGCTGTTGTGTTCCGGAGTCGGTTCCACCCTGGCGTTCGCTGCCGCAGGCCGCCGCCCCAGCTACAACCGCACCGGCACCCACGCCCTTTAAAAAACGACGTCTTTGCATCGAATGTCTCCACCTGGAAAGCTGATGGATCATTGTGCATCAGACAGTTAGCGCTAACAATAAATTCATTAATCCCACTTTGTGGCAGATATTAGCTATTTTAATAATTGTTTTTTCCACTTTGTATATTTCATGCCTTTTTAGTTTATTTGTGGGAAAAATTTACTTTTTTTCGCTCACTCTAAAGCCACATCGGTCCTCTAACCCTGCGCTCCGGGACCGGGAAACCTCCGTGCGCGTCCACCCCGGCCGCCGCATCGGCGCTACAATTCGCGCTCGCGACGCAACCGAGGCGGAATCCAGTGATCGGACTGATACAACGTGTGGCCACCGCCAGTGTCAGCGTGGATGGAGTCACAACCGGCGCCATTGGTGCCGGAATTCTGCTGCTTGTCGGCGTTGAGCGGGCTGACAACGAGGCAAACGCCACGCGCCTGCTGCAACGGGTACTCGGCTACCGGATCTTTGCCGACTCCGCCGGGCGGATGAATTTGAGCCTGGCTGAAGCGGGCGGAGGCCTGCTGGTAGTACCCCAGTTCACGCTGGCCGCCGATACCAGCAAGGGAATGCGGCCAGGATTTTCCCGCGCCGCTGCGCCCGGGGAGGGCAAACGCCTGTACGATTTTTTCGTCGAGCAGGCACGAAAAACTCATCCGGTGGTCGAACAAGGGGTGTTCGGCGCCTCGATGCAGGTCAGTCTGGTCAATGACGGGCCCGTGACCTTCCGGCTGCAAGTGTGACGTGGTCAGTGAGTTACGCGCTGCGCTCAAGTATCATTCAAGGTTCGAGTGCTGTGTTATGTAAGAGGAATACTCATGGGATTAGGCGGTATCAGCTTGTGGCAGCTCCTTATCGTTCTGTTGATTGTGGTGCTGGTTTTCGGCACCAAGAAAATTCGCGGAATGGGCAAGGATCTCGGCGGCGCGGTCAAGGGTTTTCGCGATGCGATGAACGATGCGGAGAAGAATCCTCCGAAATTGGCGGACGACAGCGAAGACGCCAGCTTCGAGACCGAGGAAAAACAGAACACTGGCGCCAAGCAGTAACAACGAATGTTCGACGTCGGCTTCTGGGAAGTTCTGGTTCTGTTCGGCATCGCGCTGATGGTGCTCGGACCGGTACGGCTGCCGCAGGTCGCCAAACGCGCCGGCACCTGGGTGGGACAGGCGCGGGCACTGGCGCGCAGCCTGCGTACGCAGCTCGAATCGGAAGTCGAGCTGGACAACCTGAGAAGCCAGACGCCATCCGGGCCGCCGCCAGCCGCGGCGCAGCCGAATCCGGCCCCGGCCACCGATCACGAAACGGCCGCGGCAGACAAAGAATCGCAGCATGACAAAGACCAGCCCGGAGGAAACTAAACACGCCGAGGGTTCGCTGCTCTCGCACCTGATAGAACTGCGCACCCGGCTCGTCAGAATTGCACTGGCTACGATTATCCTTTTCGTTGCGCTTGCTCCGTTTTCCGAACAGGTATTTACCCTCGTTGCGACACCGTTGATGGCGCAACTTCCGGAAAATACCTCGATGATCGCGACCCAGGTAGCTTCACCGTTCCTGACGCCATTCAAACTGACATTCGTCTGCGCGGTCTTTCTGGCAATGCCGGTGATTCTCTATCAGGTCTGGGCTTTTGTTGCGCCCGGCTTGTATGCCACCGAGAAAAAATTCGTGCTGCCGCTACTGGTCTCGAGCATCCTGCTGTTTTATCTCGGCGTCGCGTTTGCCTACTACGTCGTGTTTCCGCTGATGTTCGGTTTCTTCACCCGGGTCGCGCCCGAGGGCGTAGCGGTGATGACCGACATCAGTGCTTATCTGGACTTTGTTATCGCTATTTTCTTCGCCTTCGGGATGGCATTCGAGGTGCCTGTAGCGACCGTGCTGCTGGTGCGTACTGGCATGGTGACGCCGGCGCAGCTGGGCAGCAAGCGCCCCTTTGTTTTTCTCGGGGCGTTCGTGCTCGGGATGTTCCTGACTCCTCCCGACGTCATTTCGCAGACACTGCTGGCTTTGCCGATGTACCTGCTATTCGAGGCTGGCATCATCATGTCGCGCCTGGTCGTCCCCGGCTACAAGGAAGTCGAGGCGCAAAAAGAAGCGGCGGACGCGGCCGAATCGGGTGAGCAGAGCGGCTGAAGCCCTGCTTTCAAAGCGCTACACAAACGAAAGGCGGCGGAAGATCGGATCTTCCGCCGCCTTTTTTGTGCCGAGCTCTGTTTTCTAGAAAAGTTCGTCCGCAGGCACCACCATGACTTTGTCCTCCTCGAGCTGAAGCGAAGACGCTTCAATCAGCTTGTCCTCGTCCAACAACTCGGCAGGTTTCTCGGTGTTGTACTCCAGCGGTGAAGGCTGATCGCTGACCAAACGCTCTTTCAGGTCCGCCGCGTCCGCAGTAATAAATACGTAACGAATGTTATCGGTCTGCAGGTTTTCGCGGATGACCCGATTTACGTCTTCCAGCGTCAGGCGCGCAAGGCCGGCACGCACGTAGTCGGTGAACGAATCCGTGCCGTAGTACTCGCTGTCGATCTTGTAACCTAGCTGACGCGACTGGTTGGCAACCAGCAGACTGACATACTTCTCGAGAAACGAACGCGTTGCCTCGAACTGCTCGGCGGTAAGGCCGTTCTCAATCAGGCTCTTTAGCTCGTGCATCGCCACGCGGGTCGCGAAATGGGCGTCGTTGTTAGAGCGCAAGGGCCGGATCCAGACCTGGAAGATCTGCTGCTGCCGGCCGAGGTTCGCATCGGGCTGGAACTGGAACATGCCACGCGGGAAATACTCGATATATGCGTAGTCGCCATAGTTCATGCCGCGTACCGCACGTATGCGCTGGTACAAATGGCTGTTGCTGGAGCGGTGTTCGCCGAACCACGAGCGCACCAGCCACAGAGCGACCCAGTCCGGATCACCGCGACGCAGGTCTATCGGGAAGCCGAAAGACACTGCGACGGCCGGGGTCGGTTTCTCGACGATGATCGCTTCATGGCCGTCAATTGCGGGCACCGCCGGCAATTCGACTCGATTGCGCTCGCCGCCGGGAAGCTTGCCGAGATCGCTGCGAAGCTGAGCCACGAACTCGTCCGGATAGCCACCGGCCAGCCCGAGGGTCAGGTTCGCCTGGCTGTAGTGGTGCGCATAAAACGCTTTCAGGTCGTCCATCGTTATCGATTCGATATCGGACACGGCACCGAAGTTATAACTGCCGTAGGGATGCGCATCGCCATAGATCGAGCTGTATAGCGCTTCCTTACCAAGCTCCTCGTCGTTATTTCCGACCAGGTCAGTTCGGATGGCGTTGATCAGCTGGGTTTTCAGCCGGTCGAGATCGTCCTGACGCCAGCCCGGGGTCAGCAATTGCTCACGCACCAGCACATACCAGCGCTCCAGGTTGTCTTTGTGCACCTGGCCAGACAGCCGGGTCATCTCTTTGTCGACCTGTGCATTGAAGCCGCTGGCAAGCGGGTACATTGCTTCGTTGATCTGCTGAGTCGTCATCCGCTGCGAGCCACCCTCGGTGAGCATCGCCGCGGTCAACGCCGCCAGTCCGTGCTTGCCGGCCGGGTCGCTGGCTGCGCCAACGTGGAACACGAAACTGACGTCAACCAGCGGTGAGGACGCCGACTGCATCGCCGACGGCTCAATCGCGGCGGGTGCTGCCGCATCGATCACCGCCGGTGTTCCGTAGTCTTTCGCGGCGCTTGCACTGGCACCGCCCGCCGATATCTTCTCTGCCGCGGCGGCGGTCATCGCATCCAGTGACACCTCGTCGCCGATTCCTGGCAACGTATCCTCATTGCCCAGCGTCACCGTGACCATACGCGTGTCGGTGAAGTAGGTGTTCGCCAGGGAGCGTATATCTTCGGGCGTAATGGCATCGTAGCTGCGATAGAGCTCATTGATGGTTTCGGGCGTACGCTCGAACTGCACGTAGGCGGCGAGAATGCCTCCGATCGAGTCGGAGCTGTCGAGCTGCGATGCGAACGTGTACTTGAGGCGTGACTTGGTATCGTCGAGACGTTGCGCATCGATCAGTTCCGTACGCACTTTTGCAAACGTTTCGAAAACCGCCTCGCGAACGGCTACCGCATTTTCCGGCGCAGTCAGGCGTGCGCCGATATACAGCAGCTGCGGATCCTTGCGGTCAGGGAAATAGGGAAAGAACTGATCCGCCCACTGGTTCTCTATGACTATCTGCTGGTAGACATCGGACGAATCTGAAAAATAAAGCTGCGAGATCACGTCCATCGCCGGCATATCTTTCTCCCGCGGATTGAACGCCGGGCCGTGAAAGGCCATCACGATCCACGGCTGGGTCTCGGCTTCCCATACGATATGCTCGTATTTAGGCCCGGTCGGCGCGGCTTCGGCCGGAATCGGAACGTCGTAATCGCCAGCCTCCCAGCTACCCCAGTGCTCCTCGACCAGCGCGAGCGTCGCATCCGGGTCAAGATCGCCGACCAGGATTACTGCCGATTTTTCCGGGCGGTACCAGCGATCGAAAAACGTTCGTGAATACTCGAGCTGGTTGGGCATGTCTTCGATATCCTCGAAGAAACCCATAGTCGTATGCTTGTACGTGTGAGTGTCGAAGGAAATGTCCCGGATGCGTTCCAGGAGTTTCTGGATCGGGTTCGAGTAATTTTTCAGATACTCGCCCTTGACCGCCTGCGCTTCAGTGCGGAATCCCTCTTCGCTGTAGGAAAGATTCTGGAAACGGTCAGCCTCGAGCTCGATGACTTTTTCCAGGTCCGCCTTGGTAAAGGTGATGTGGTAATTGGTGTAATCGTCGGTTGTATAGGCGTTCTGGTCGGCGCCGGCCTTTTTCAGAATGTCGCCGTATACCTCCTGCGGGTATTTCTCTGTCCCTCTGAACATCATGTGCTCAAAGAAATGGGCAAAACCGGATTTGCCCGGCTCGACTTCATTGCGCGAGCCAGTCTGCACGGGAATCTGGATCGTGACGATATCCGGATAATCGGTCGGAACGATGATCACCCGCAGGCCGTTGTCGAGATCCTTCATCAGGTATGGCATATCGAAAATGCGTTGCTCTGCAGGCTTTTCCGCGGCCGGCTCGGCAACAGGCGTGGCCTCGGCGGGCGCGGCCGCCTCTTGCGGTGGCGGCTGCACTGCCGCGGTCGGCTCTCGCGATTCACCACAGCCGGCCAGCGCGATAAATGAAAACAACGTTAATAGAACAACGGTCGGCCTCATATCCGAGACTCCTTTGTGCAATCGTTGGTGAGAACGCCTGAAACCCGCTGCGGGCTCCGGTTGACGCTTTTGTCCGCGCTGATACCGGGGCGTTTCGAAGCGCGGAATGATACGCCCAATGCCGCTGCCGCGCTTGTTGCGATGCAGCATAAAGGATCGTGCGACTTTCCCGCGTCCCGGGCCAAGCTGCGGCTATAATGCGAGTCCTGCCGACGTTCCGGTGCAGTATTTTCCGATCCGGTCACACGTCAAAAAAACTAACGAGACAGCACAAAATCAGGGGAGTTGTCGCATGAGCAGCGTACCGGACCGGGGCGAGTTTCTCGGTCATCCTAAAGGGCTATTCCTGTTGTTCGGCACCGAACTATGGGAACGATTCAGTTACTACGCGATGCGCGCCATCCTGGTGTTGTATTTGGTGGACAAGGTCACCAGCGACGGCGGCTTCGGCCTCGGCTGGACCAATGCCAGCGCGCTGAAACTCTATGGCTGGTTTACCGGCCTGGTTTACATCACGCCGATCCTTGGCGGATGGCTGGCCGACAATCACCTCGGTCAGCGCCGCGCAATCATCATCGGCGGCGCCTTGATGGCGGCCGGTCACTTCATGCTGGGCACACCGCACGCCTGGATCCCCGGCATGGAGCAACAGGCGTTTTTCCTTGGGCTCGCTTTTCTGATTGCCGGTAACGGCCTGTTCAAGCCGAACATCTCGACCATGGTCGGTGACCTGTATCAGCAGGGCGATCATCGCCGCGACGGCGCTTTCACAATCTTCTACATGGGCATCAATGTCGGCGCATTCCTTTCCGGCATCGTGGTTGGCTCGGTAGTAGCGGCCTATGACGGCAACTGGCAGATGGGCTTTATCACCGCCGGCATCGGCATGCTTTTGTCGCTGGTCATACAGTTGATGTTTGCACGCAAACTACTCGGCGACGTCGGCGTCGTGCCGTCGGCCAAGGCGTCAAAGGCAATGCGGAAGAATGCCAAAGATCACGAACCGCTGACGCCAGAGGAGCGCGACCGGATCAAAGTGATTTTTATCATGGGCGTATTCACTATCATCTTCTGGGCCGGTTTCGAACAGGCCGGCGGTTTGATGAACATATACGCCAATGAGTTCACCAACCGCGTCATCGGTTCGTTCACGGTGCCGACTACCTGGTTTCAGTCGCTGAACCCGTTGTTCATCGTGCTGTTCGCCCCGGTGTTTGCAGCGCTATGGGTCAAGATGGGCGATCGCGAACCGACCTCTCCGGTTAAATTCGGACTCGGTCTCGTGTTGCTGGGCGTTGGTTTTCTGTTCATGGTCGGGGCCACGCTGCAGCAGGGCGGTGACGCTACTGTCAAAACCAGCATGGTCTGGCTGGTCGGGGCCTATTTTTTCCATACGATGGGTGAGTTGTGTCTGTCGCCGATCGGACTTTCCATGGTCACCAAGCTCGCTCCGTTGCGCCTGCTGTCACTGATGATGGGAATCTGGTTCGGATTCACCGGTCTGGCCAACTATGTCGCCGGCTGGGTCGGCTCCTTTATCGGCCATGGCGATACTGAAAGCCAGGTCAACAACGCATTGTCGATCTTTGGTGGCATCGCGATCACCGCAGCAATCGCGGGTATCGTAATGTGGCTGATGGCCGGCCGGTTGGTCGACTGGATGCACGGCGCGGAGGGAGCGGCTGCTCATCCCGACACGGACGATGAAATGCGGGTGACCGGTTCACACGAGGCGATGCCGGAGAAACACCCGGCGAACTGAATTCGGCTCAAATACAAATCTGGATGAAGAGAAGGTTAGTTATGAACCACTTTAAAATTGCCGTGGCCCTGGCGTGTGGGCTGGCGGCGCTTGCTACAGGGTCGCGGCTTTTGGCCGCCGACCAGAAGGCGACGGTTTCCGATGCCGATGCGTTCATCGAGCGATACAACGAGGAAAGCAAGGAGATTTACTTCGAGTCGGCCGCCGCAGCCTGGATTCAGTCGACCTATATCACCAGCGACAGTCAGTTGCTTAATGCCAGGGCGGGTGAACGGGCGCTCAACTTCCAGAACCGGATGATCGAGGAATCGAAACGGTTCAACGACCTCAAGCTGAGCGGCGATACGGCGCGGGGCATTTTACTGTTGAAAGTCGGCAGCACAATGCCGGCGCCGCGCGACGGCGCCAAGGTCAAGGAGCTTGCCACGCTTGCGAGCGGCCTCGAAGCGACGTACGGCACCGGCAAGTACTGCCCCGGCAATGGCGAAGAGTGCTTCACCGAACAGGATCTGATCAAACGCATGGCGACGAGCACCGACTACGACGATTTGCTCGATGCGTGGCGCGGCTGGCGCACCGTTTCGCCGCCGATGCGATCGGAATACCAGCGCTTCGTCGAATTGATGAACGAGGGCGCCCGGGAACTCGGCTTTGCCGACACCGGCGAGCTTTGGAAGGCCGGTTACGACATGGCGCCGGATGCCTTCGAAGCGGATGCCGAGCGGCTCTGGCTGCAGGTGAAACCGCTTTATGAGGAACTCCACTGTTTCGTTCGCGATCGACTGTCGGAGCATTACGGCATCGACAAGGTGCCAGCCGGAGAACCTATTCCCGCTCATCTGCTTGGCAATATGTGGGCCCAGGAATGGGGCAATATCTACGACCTGGTCAAGCCGTTCGACTCGGAGCTGAACCTCGACATCACTGCCGCGCTCGAAAAACAGGGCTACGACGCCGAGAAAATGGTCCGTTCAGCGGAGGAGTTCTATACCTCTATGGGGCTGCGCGAACTGCCGGAGTCGTTCTGGCAGAAGTCGATGCTGGTGCGGCCGCAGGATCGCGAGGTCGTCTGTCACGCCAGCGCGTGGCCGATGAACCTGAAAGAGGACGTGCGCATCAAGATGTGCATCACGCCAACCGAGGAAGACCTGACCACGATCTACCATGAACTCGGCCATATCTATTACTTCCTTTACTACAATCACCTGCCGCCGATGTTCCAGAGCGGCGCGAACGACGGATTCCACGAGGGTATCGGCGATGCGCTGACCCTGTCGATGACACCGGCTTACTTCGAAAAGATCGGGCTGCTTGGAGAGTTCGAGGCGGACGAAGAGGCGCTGATCAACTACCAGATGAAAATCGCGCTGGACAAGATTGCGTTTCTGCCCTTCGGCAAGCTCATCGATCAATGGCGGTGGGACGTGTTCAGCGGCAAGATCCAGCCCGGCGATTACAATGCCGGCTGGTGGCGCCTGCGTACCGAGTACCAGGGAATCGCACCTCCGGTGGCGCGTAGCGAGGCCGATTTCGATCCGGGTGCCAAGTACCACATACCCGGCAATACGCCCTATACCCGTTATTTTCTTGCCCGCATTCTGCAGTTCCAGTTCTATCGCTCGATGTGCGATGCGGCCGGCTTCGACGGACCCCTGCATGAATGCTCGTTCTACGGCAGCAAGGCGGCAGGCGACAAACTGGCCGCCATGCTCTCGCTGGGACAGTCCAAACCGTGGCCCGAGGCTCTTTACGAGTTGACCGGAACCCGGGAGATGGATGCATCCGCCATCATCGAGTACTTCGCGCCACTGATGAGCTGGCTCCAGGAATCCAACAAAGACCGCAGCTGCGGCTGGTAAGCGCAACAGAAAGGGGCGCCACGGCGCCCCTTTTTCCCTCCTGAGCCCGCCAAGCCGGGCATCCGAAGAGTCCCCCGCGCCGATTTTCGCCAGTACCGGTCTTGCCAAGCGTGACCTGCGTCGCGGTGAGCGCCCCCGCGCTT
>Ga0316201_10001591_pt1 | contig 15450 bp, 5 predicted proteins | sample CS6wburrow_MG_FD_204516 | JGI IMG/M metagenome (GOLD analysis project Ga0316201, IMG submission 204516) | Coastal sediment microbial communities from Delaware Bay, Delaware, United States - CS-6 worm burrow | ecosystem: Environmental > Aquatic > Marine > Coastal > Sediment | place: USA: Delaware... | reverse complement strand
CGCGACATCGCGAACCTGGTCGTGGCCAATGTCCGCGGCGAGCTGGCAACGCGTTACACCTGGCGCGACAAGAAGATTGACGTGCTCGTTCGCAGTGTGGACACCCGGCAATCGAGTATCGAAGAGATCCGGCGCCTGATCGTGAACCCTGCCTCCGACAGGCCCGTGACGCTGGACGCCGTTGCGACAGTTTTCGTTTCGCAGGGTCCCGCGGAGATCCGTCGAGTTGCGCAGCAGCGCGTGGCCGTTATCACGGCGAATCTCGCCTACGGAGATCTTGGTGCTGCCACGCTTGAAGCCGGCAATATTGTCAGCCGCCTTGCCCTGCCACCCGGAATTACAGTGCTGGTATCCGGGCAGAGCGAAGAGATGCAGGAGTCTTTCGAGTCGATGCGGTTTGCCCTGGCGCTTGCCATTTTCCTGGTCTATCTCGTCATGGCGTCGCAGTTCGAGTCCCTGATACATCCGTTTGTCATCCTGTTCACTATCCCACTCGCGCTGGTCGGTGCGGTCATCGCGCTTTTCATTACGGGTACTACTGTCAACATAGTCGCGTTCATTGGCGTGATCATGCTTGCGGGTATCGTTGTAAACAACGCGATAGTGCTCGTCGATCTCATTAATCAGCTGCGCGCGCAGGGCAAGGAGCGGTACGACGCAATAATGGAAGCGGGTGCCGCGCGATTGCGACCGATCTTGATGACTTCGCTGACAACGGCACTCGGACTGCTGCCGATGGCCGCGGGAATTGGTGAAGGGTCCGAGGTCAGGACGCCGATGGCCATCACGGTAATTGGCGGACTGGTCGTCTCGACGTTGCTGACGCTGGTCGTAATTCCCGTCGTGTACTCGTTAATAGACAGGAAACGCTGGCCCGCGACCGAGCCCGGCGCGGAAATCGCACGATGAAGCACACCGAAATTGCGTTGCGCCGCCCGGTTACGACCGTCGTGGTGTTCGTGGCGCTGGCACTGGTCGGTATTATTGCGGCCCGGCTGTTGCCACTGGAGAAATTCCCGGACATCGAGTTTCCCGGCATATTCGTGCAGATCCCATACCCCGGATCGACACCCGAGGAAGTCGAGAAGCTGATCACGCGACCGGTAGAGGAGGCGCTCGCCACATTATCCGGGGTCGAACAAATGTTCTCGAGTTCCCGCGAAGGGCAAGCGGAGATCTTCCTCCTGTTTGACTGGGATCAAAGCATGGGCGCCAAAGGTATCGATGCGCGCGCCAAAGTGGATGGTATTCGCCACCTGTTACCCGCCGACGTGCGTCGCATCTTCGTTTTTACAGGCTCACTGGGTGACCGGCCCGTACTGAACCTGCGCATCTCCAGCGACCGTGATCTTTCAGATAGCTATGACATGCTGGACCGCCTGCTGAAGCGGCGGCTTGAGCGAATTGCGGGCGTATCACGCGTCGATCTGCAGGGCGTTGATCCCCGTGAGATCCGCATCCTGCTCGAACCGGATCGACTTGCCGCGCACGGCGTCGATCTCGGATCATTACGCGACCTGCTCGTGAGCAGTAATTTCGCGGTTAGCGCCGGCAAAATCACGGCTGGCGATCAGCGCTTCAGTGTCCGCCCGAGCGGCGAATTCACATCGGTCGATGAGATTCGAAACCTCATGATCAATGAGTCCGGGCTGCGCCTTGGCGATATCGCCAATATCGAGTTGCGCACGCCGGAACGCAACTACGGTCGTCACCTTGATCGTGACTATGCGATCGGCGTTGCAGTCAGCAAAACAACCGGCTCCAATCTGGTCGACGTCACCGACAGGGTGATTGCCGAGGTTGAGGAAGTCAGCAAGTTGCCGCAGATGCAGGGCATCAAGATTTTTTCGCTGGATAACGACGGCGACAGTGTTCGCGAGTCACTCTCGGACCTGCTCGCGGCCGGAGCACTCGGCGGTTTGCTTGCCGTACTCGTCCTCTACCTGTTCCTGCGGCAGGTCACGACGACGCTGATCGTCATCGCCGCCGTGCCATTCTCGTTGATGATTACGCTGGGCGCCCTGTATTTCGCCGGGCTCACATTGAATATCCTCTCGATGATGGGGCTGATGCTGGCGGTCGGCATGCTGGTAGATAATGCGGTCGTTATCACCGAGAGCATATTCCGCCATCGAACCGAGCGGCCTGACGCGCCAATCCAGTCAACGCTAGATGGCGTAAACGAAGTTGGCCTCGCCGTCATCGCCGGCACCGCGACGACGATCATCGTATTTGCACCGATCATCTTCGGTGCACAGATCGACATTACGATTTTCCTGACGCACGTGGCGGTCACGATCATCGTTGCGCTACTGGCATCCTTGCTGATAGCGCAAACACTGGTGCCCATGTTGGCGGCACGTATCGCGGTGCCGCCCAGACCGAAGGCGCGCGCGTGGATCTCCCGCCTGACGGAAAAGTACGTTGACAGTCTCGAGTGGATTCTCGGTCATCGCTGGTGGACCGCACTCGGTATTTTTCTGGTTTGTGTGGTCGGTGTGTTACCGATGGCGCTCGGTATCGTCAAGTTCGACATGTTCCCGCAGGATGTCGGGCGGCGTTTGTTCATGCCTTATCACGTCGAGGGCCAGCATGCGCTGGAGCGTGTCGAGTCGACCGTCAACACGATCGAAGGCTATTTGTTCTCGCGCCAGGAGGAATTCAATATTCGCTCGATTTACAGTTTCTATACCGAGGACCGGGCAGAGTCGACGATACTGCTTACCGATCAGTCCGAAGCGACCCTGTCGACCAGGGAAATTATTGAGCGCATCGAGAAAGACCTGCCGGACATAGCAATCGGCAAGCCCAACTTCCAGTTCGATCGGCAGGGTGGCGGTGAAGGTTTTTCGATTCAGATCAGCGGTGATTCAACCGAAATACTGAATCGGCTGGGTACCGAAGTAGCCCGGGCGCTGACGACGGTCGAGGGTATGAAAGACGTGCGCAGCGACGCCGAGGCCGGTGACAAGGAAGTCCGCGTAAGTATCGACAGGTCCCGCGCCGCAGCGGTAGGCCTCACAGCGGCGGCAATCGCTCAATCAGTCAGCATTGCGATGCGCGGCGAGAACCTGCGTGAATTTCGTGGCGAAAGCGGGGAAATCGCGGTGCGCCTCGCTTTTCGTGACGACGACAAACAGAGCATCGAACAGCTGGCCGACCTGCCTTTGTATACGGCGGATGGCCGGCGAATCACGCTGGGCAGCGTCGCCTCCTTCCACGTCAATGCCTCGCCCGACACGATCCGCCGCACCGATCGCCAAACCGCAATTATTTTGACGGCCAATCTCGAAGACGAGGTCTCGGCAAACGACGTAAGACCGCGCGTAAACAGCCTTATGGAGCAGATAGAGCTGCCACCCGGTTACAGCTGGAAGGAGGGTCGCGGATTCGAGCGCGAGGATGAGACCGCAAAGATGATGGCCATGAATATCGTGCTCGGCGTTGCCTGCATATTCCTGGTCATGGCTGCGTTATTTGAGTCGATGTTGTTGCCGTTCTCGATCATCCTCGGCTCGATCGTATTCTCGATCTTCGGTGTGTTCCTGTTTTTTGCGGCGACCGGCACAACATTTTCGCTGATGGCGATGATAGGCATCATGATTCTGATCGGGGTCGTCGTGAATAACGGCATTGTCCTGGTTGATCACATCAATAACCTGCGGCAGGAAGGAATACCGCGAGAGCAAGCTATCGTGACCGCCGGACGTGACCGCCTTCGTCCGATCCTGATAACGGTCGCCACGACGATTGTCGGGCTCGCGCCACTGGCGATGGGCACGACACAGGTGGGTGGCGATGGCCCGCCATATTATCCAATGGCCAGGGCCATTATAGGCGGGCTGGCATTCTCAACCGTTGTGTCCCTGCTCGTCGTTCCGGCGCTGTATGTGTACTTCGACAGCCTCGCCGTCTGGGGCCGCAAAGTCATGCGCACGGCAAGCAGCCGCGGGCATGAACCGCGCCGGGCCGCCGCTGCTGGTCACCGGACATCGTCTGGCTGAGGCGCGGCCGGGTTCGTGTACCATGAGCTCTTATGAGCAGTATTATCTGGCTGGCATCGTATCCGAAGTCCGGGAACACCTGGGTTCGTGCGTTTCTACAGAACTACATCGACAGTTCAAGTCGACCCACGGATATCAACAAGCTCGACAAGTATTTTGCCGACGAGTCGAAGCCAAACTGGTACGCGCCACTTGTTGATAGCCCGCTAAGGGATTTAACCGTCAAGCAGATCTGTGCGTTGCGCCCCGCGGTACAGCAGGCGATCGCGGCAAGCCGTCCGGGATCCATCCTCGTGAAGACCCACAATTTTCTTGGCGAATTCAACGGCCATCCGTTACACGAAGCATCCGTAACAGCCGGCGCCGTGTACATCGTGCGCAACCCCCTCGATATCGTATTGTCGCTCGCAGATCATTTCGGACTGACGATCGACGCTGCCATCGAATTCATGAGCAGCGAGACGACAGGCACACCCACCGATGAGGCCAACGTCTCCAGCGTGTTGAGTTCATGGTCGTTTCATTCCCGGAGTTGGGCACAAGGCGGCGGTGATGCGACGTTGATCCTTCGCTACGAAGACTTGCTTGCCAGGCCGGCCAAGGAATTCAAGAAACTCGTAATTTTTCTCGGCCTGGCATTTTCTGCCGAGCGCTTGCGAAACGCGATTCGTTTTAGCTCGTTCACCGAGATGCGCAAGCAGGAAGATAGCAGTGGATTTATTGAACGTAGCCCCAATTCGAAGCGTTTCTTCCGCGCGGGCCGCAAGAACCAGTGGCGAACCAGTCTCACGCGCGCCCAGGTGACAAAGATAATCGATGCGCATCGTGAACAGATGCGGAAATTCAAGTATCTGCCGGCCGGTTATTAGTGATGCGAAAGAAGGCCTGTCCCAATTCAAGCACGCCGGCGTGCAGGAATTGATCATAAACTGGCGCCGACTTTGCATTTTCAACAAAAAAAAGGGGGGCGATTGACATCGCCCCCCTGGTCTTGCCGGCTATTCGAAAGAACAGCCGATACTCAGGCGTATCGCGCTACAGAGGTGTCATGCAGTCTCCGTCATTAAACTTGACGGTACCGCTGAAGTCACTTGCACTGAAGCCCTTCGCTTTCTTCGTGAACTTGATTTCCAGCGTCCTGCTTTCGCCAGGATCGAGCACTCGCTTCGACACGTCTGACTGTGTCCAGTCGCCGCTGCCGATCGTGATACCCGGTCCGACGACCAGCGAACTGTCGCCTGACTTGTAAATCGCGCCGTCGAGCTTAACTTCCGCAATAGCCATATAGGCAGACGGGAAATCAAGCATAAACTCATCGAGCGTCGCGGCACTGGTGCCCGTGTTGGTCACGGTGTACTTGATCGCGTCATCCTTGAGTTCCTTGAACGATGACGTGACCGTGCACGGAGGCGGTGGCGTTACGGTAACAGTCGCCGTCGCTTCATTCGATACGCACGAACCTAGATTACCCGTTGCCGTTGCAGTATTGACCGTGGTCTCGGAAACAAAGCTCATGGCGGTCAGTGTCTCGGTGATCCCCGGATTCAATGACGGCACTGTTCCGATCAGCTCGAAGACATCATCGGTGACCGAAATACCGGTAATGGTATTACTGCCGTCATTAGTGACCAGGTACGAGTACAACACTTCCCTGCCGCTGCCCTGCCCGTCGAGGGCCGTCAATGTCAGGCTGCCGAACACCTCGCCAGTGATAAGCGGTACCGAGCAAGACGTGTGGAACACGATTGTCTCGATCCCGAACCCATCGTCCAGCGTGATGGTCGTCTCCGATCCGTCCTTGCCGATCGTGACCAGGTCACCAGGTTCGACGTCTTCGATTGTCTCACCGGCACTCGTCATGAGTGTCACGGTCGAGCCGGCACTGATCGCGCCGCTGCAATCGAACTTCGAGCCCTGGCTGTTATCGGACGCAAAGCAACCGCCTCCGGTGTACTGGAAGCTGAACATCGTCGGCTTCTCGGGCAGCGTATCGCAGCTCGCCACAGTTGCGTCGAATTCGCAGCTTGAAGTTGGCACCGTGACAGCCGGTGAACAATCCACCACCTGCCCACTAGCGTCCGTGAGTCCTTCAAACAGCCAGTCGTTGATGAAGCCACCGTTAGTGCCTTTACCGTCGCCTGCCGCTTTGCCGCAGTCGCTCGGGTAAAGCGGATTGTCGGTTTCGCCATCCATGTCCTCATCGGAACAAGAAACGTGGAATTTCGATTCGCCGATTACCGCTCCCGAAATGGTCAGGAAGTTGTCATTGCTCGGGAAAGGACCGAAGAACGTCACCTCGTCAGTTGGCTCAATTACGCCGCCAGCATCATTAGCGATGCCATCAACGGTAATATTGCCCGAACCATTCCAGATCAACGTGAACGACTGGAGCTTGCCGTCACACTCTGCCAGAGGCGGCGGCGGTGGTGTGACGACCTCGCAGGTCTTCACGAGCCCCAAACCGCAACCCGGCGGATCGATGAGACCAGCGTCCAGCGTGTCATCGTACTCATTCGACCCGACTTCCGTGCAGGCCGTGAAGCCACTACTGTCAGCATCACTGTCGACGCCGTCATTCGAACCCTGGTCTCTGAGAGTGAACAGAAGATCTGCTGGCTCGATGAACTGCACCGCGTAACTGCCCGGCACCAGGTTGTCGAACATGTACATGCCGCCTGAGGTGGAGGCCGTTTGGATAGGACCGCCAACGACGTTGCCGGTGGCATCGCACTTGTAGAGTCTCACCTCAACAGCATCGACGCCCACTTCAGAGTCGTCCTGGATCCCGTCCTCGTCCTCATCTTTCCAGACCTTGTCACCCACCTTGGCAGGGCAATAGATGCCCGCATCGTTGGTCGGGTCGTATTCGAGAATGCCGAGATCGATATTGCCGGTCTTGCCGGTGACACGATCCGCATCGCTGTCCGCTGCGTCGTCACCGGAATTGCTGGCGGTGAAAACGGGGCCGGCACCGTACAAGCAAGCGAGATCAGCCGTGCTGATATCGAATGCCACACAGTACCGACCGGGGAAGAGGTCCTCGAACTTGTACTCTCCGTTCTCGTCAGTGGTTGCCGTTGTTGCGGTGAAGACGTCATCACCGGTGTTGCAATTACCGTCGTCGCCTGGCAGCAAGAGCGTAACCGTTGCGCCGGAAACGCCGGGCTCCATCTCTCCGGCAAAGTTATCCTGCACGCCGTTAGCGTTCTTGTCCTCCCACACACGGTCACCAAGACCTGAGAGCGGAGCCGGGTTAAGGCCGGCATCCAACGTGTCATCGTACTCATTCGATTTCAGTGACGTACACGCCGTCTTACCGTTTGCCGTGTTGGCATCGCTGTCGCGAGTATCATCGCTCCCCGCATCGGCCGGACTGCGTACATATCCAGTCTTCGTACCGAACTGCACTGCATAGTCGCCAGGCGTCAGCGGGCCGAACATGTACATGCCGTCTGCATCGGTTTGTACCGGCGCGCCCGTAGGAGTCGTATTGCCGGCCGCGTCGCACGCAAGAAGTGTGACAGTCACACCCTCTATGCCTGACTCGCCACCATCCTGGATGCCATCACGATTTGTGTCTTCCCAGACATAGTTGCCGAGTTTCGCCGGACAATAAAGACCGGCATCGACGTTGAGATTGTCCACGCTGGCGAGCGTTACGATCGAAGTCCAGCCCTCATCGTTGGCGTCGCTGTTGTTTGCGACGTTGATGTCGCCGTTATTGGGACTGAAGGCCACCGAACCGCCGATGTTTACATCGCAGATGTTCGCAGTTGTCTTAACGAACTCTACGCAGTACGCACCAGCTTCCAGATTATCAAACAAGTAGAAACCATCGCTATTCGTCGAGGTTTCTTCCAGGAAGGCTGGAGTGTTGGTATCACACTGATTGTACAGTTTGACCGTCACACCGCTAATTCCAGTCGGGTCGCCGTTGTCCCGGAAGTCATTCTGGATACCGTCCCTATTCAGGTCTTCCCAGACGTAATCACCGAGGGAGACGCGCGGTTGTGGCGGACAGAACAGTCCGGCATCGACGTTGAGATTGTCATCGTCGACGAGCGTTACGACCGAAGTCTTGCCAGTAATTGGGTCTGCATCGCTGTTATTGGGAACGTCAATTAGACCAACTTTAGGACTAAAAGACACATCGCAGTTCAACTCTGTTGCGGCTGAAGTCCGATCGAATTTGACGCAGTAATCGCCGCTGTTGAGATTGGGGAAAAGGTAGAGACCAGATCCATCGGTTATATCGGTTGCGATTACTGCCTCATTGGCGGTATCGCAATTGGTACGCAATGAAACATTCACATTCGGTATGCCAGGTTCGTCGAGATCCTGAACGCCATCGCGATCGAGGTCATTCCAGACAAAGTCGCCCAGTGCTACGGCAGGCGGCTGATCAACAGGCCGAATTGTCAAAGCCGCGGCGTTCCAGGTCAGCGACGCCGGATTAGCCTCCTCGCGGAGTTTGAGGTTGTCCACAGATAATGCCTGCACTGTTAGTTCCGTAGCGCCCGCAGGAATATTCACTGGCAACACCAAGGTGTCCCATTCCTGACCGTCATTGCTGTCGAGTAGATTGTCAAAAGTAGTAGTGACGCCGCCAACCGTTACGTCGATCGCTGACGGACGAAAATCGCCACCCGACGAATTTGTTCCAGAGACCGCGGAGAAAAACATGGAAAGTGAAGCTGTTCTCGCCTCACTCGCGGCGCCGAAGTTGAATGTCTGCGCTACCGTCGTTTTTTGAGGACCATCCCACCCGATCCAGGCCAGATCGTTACCGTCGCGAATGTCAACGACCGACTTTGGCAGCGAGCCATCGTCGATAATCACGAGCACTCCGGCACCATTGGCAAATTTCGTGAAGGTCAGGCCGCCGACCGTAAGAGTGTTGCTGCCCGGCGAGACGAGGCCGAGGCTGGTGATGTCGGCTCGGTATGTGGTGCTTACGCCGCCGTCCGGCCAGAAGATCGGACCGCCAATCTGCGTGCCTGTGACTTCGGTTCCGTTGACGTCTATTGTGTCGTCGCCGGTGAAAAAGACGTTATCCTGTCCTTCCCAGTAAAGTAATACCTGTTCTACCGTTGCGTTGCCCGGTACCGCCACTTCTATTGAGCCTGGTTCCGGAATGCCGGTGCCCGCCGCAATGATGCCGGTGCCAGGCGCGATTGTGATGCCTACCGGTGGCCCGAGCGTTTCAGTACCGTCCGCAAGCACTGGTTCGCTACTGGTAAAAAACGCCATGCCAATAAGGCACGGAGCCAGCAGCGCTGTTAATTTAATCGATAGAAATTTCATTTTGGTACTCCATCAGAACAATTAAATCTGCAAGACATTTGAGTGTCGGGGCGTTACTTAATCCGCGCCAGCCTGGTGAAAACTCTCGACCGTTCTACCACCAATGTCTCTCGTCACAATGACGTCTTGCCAAGAAGTGAAGCAAGACCCGTGCCATACCTATAAACATAAGAAAATCAGGCGCTTAGCGCGGGACCAGACTTCGAGCGCTGGATAATTGTAAAGAATCCTGACACTGATCCTCCCGCGACGCGTTTCTCACCCTGACATTTTGTAAAACAGACGGCAGGTCGTCTCCGCTCTATGTCCCTGATCCGAAAAGCAAATGTTTTAGTTTGTATGATTTTGGTTCGACCGCGAGTGTACGAGTGCAGGGAGTTGGTCTCAATCGATAGGCTGTCAACAATTGTTAAATTCACCTGTGTCCTGGCATCGTAAGTTCCGACAGCCAGCGGCCAAAATGGGGCCTGGTACCATTTTCGCTCCTATTGCAGCACCGATCGCCTGTACGTCGTCTGCGAATAGATATTAAGATACTGCCCGCTTACGCTTGGGCCCGGCTCGACCAGAGCGTTACAACCATCAGTTTCCGAGGAGACCCGCGCCGATGACCTTTACACGCAACGTGCCGCTCGTAGTCACATTATTCATTTTGTCCGTTATCTTCCTGTGGGCTGCGCCTGCGGCGTCGAGTGACATTGACTGGATGACTGAGTCGGTAGCGGCGCTCGAAACTGAGCTGGTTGCAAAATACGGCGATGCGCAGCGTCCGCGAGTGCAACGCGGCCTCGACCAGGTCGCGGATTTCTGGCGCGACGAGGACGGCGGGCGAGGTGAATTTGAGGCGTTCATCACGCGTTTTTTTGCGGGCGACCAGGCGGCTCTCGACGTTATGTTCGCCCGCTATGAAAAACTGCTCGAACAACTGGATGGGCACTCCCTGGAAATTCTGCTTGCGTTCCGCGAGCAGTCAGACCTCGACGTTGGCCCGATCATGCCGTACGACGAGATATTCGCTGCGTACGATCCGTTCGCACATGTCAGCGATGACTTCTTTGCCAATAAACTGGCGTTCGCGGTGCTCTTGAATTTCCCGATCACGTCGCTCGACGAGCGCGTCGACGTAGGCGAGACTTGGAGCCGGACACAGTGGGCCCAGTCGCGCCTGGCGGATCGCTACGCAAAACGCATTCCGGCCGCGGTTCAGCAGGCGGTTTCGACTGCCGGCGCCGTTGCCGACCAGTACATCGCCGAATACAACATCTTTATGCATCACCTGGTTACGCGAGAAGGTGAACGCCTGTTTCCTGCCGGCATGAAACTGCTCTCGCACTGGAATTTGCGCGATGAAATCAAAGCCAACTACAGCAGCGGTGACGGTGCAGGTCTCGCGCGCCAGCGTACGGTGCAAAAAGTGATGGAGCGGATCGTTGACCAGTCCATTCCAAAGGTCGTTATCAACAATCCGCACGTTGACTGGAACCCGTATACCAACGACGTACGCGTGGCAGCCGTGACGGACGTCGATGAGCCGGCGCCCGCGAACCTGGTGGTTACGGGCGACCCCGAGCCGGATACCCGTTATGCGGTTTTACTCGGCACCTACCAGGCGGCGCGCCAGGTCGATCCTTATTCGCCGACCGCACCAACCCACATCGATCGCAGTTTCAGTGAAGGTCGTGAGATCCCGGAGGAACGGGTCGTTGCAATGTTCGAAGCGGTCCTGTCGTCAGACCTACTGGAGGGCACAGGTCGTCTTATCGAAGCGCGCCTGGGTCGGCCGCTGGAACCTTTCGATATCTGGTACAACGGCTTCCGTGCGCGTGGCACGCACAGCGAAGCGGACCTCGACGCCATGACCAGGAAGCGCTACCCGACGGCGGCGGCGTACGAGGCAGACATGCCTAACCTGCTCGTCGGACTCGGATTTGCCGAGGAGCGCGCGAACGAACTGGCTGCAAATATCGTCGTCGAACCGGCGCGCGGCTCAGGACATGCCTGGGGTGCCGGTATGCGCGATGCGAAAACCCACTTGCGAACCCGCGTCGGTGCAGACGGCATGGACTACAAGGGCTTCAACATTGCCGTGCACGAGATGGGACACAACGTCGAGCAAACCATCTCTCTCAATGACATTGATCACTACATGCTGCAAGGCGTGCCCAATACGGCCTTCACCGAAGCGCTTGCCTTTGTATTTCAGGCGCGCGATCTGGAGTTGCTCGGACTCGCATCGCCCAGTGCAGAGTCGCGGGCGCTGGCTACGCTGGACGACTTCTGGGGCACGGCCGAGATCGCCGCTGTAGCACTCGTCGACATTGGCGTCTGGCACTGGATGTATGACAACCCCGAGGCGACACCGGCGCAACTAAAGGCGGCAACGTTACGCATTGCCCGGGACGTCTGGAACCGCTACTACGCACCCGTGTTCGGCGTCGAGGATGTGACGTTACTCGGCATCTACTCGCACATGATCCACTCGTTCCTGTACCTGCCAAATTATCCCGTCGGCGGCATGATTGCACACCAGATCGAGGAGCAGATCGCAAAGTCGGGCGATCTCGGTGCGGAGTTCGAACGCATGTGCCTTGCCGGGAACATCGCGCCGGACTTGTGGATGAAGAACGCCACGGGCCAGGCGGTCGGACCGGATGCGCTGTTGAAGGCCACGGCCGCCGCGCTGGAGATCGTTGCCGGGGAATAATGATTGTTGGCGGTGTTGCCCGCCGAGTTCAACCGGTAGACATCGACAATCGGCGCGGCGAATTGCTGCGGTGCTCACTTTCTTCATAATTATACATAACCGCGGGTCAATAATAATCTATAATATCAGTTGGTTAGGGGGCTTTATTAATCATATTATCCAACAGGCTCCCATACAGGTCGAAATGTGTTAAAAAATAACTGAATCGACGCGCCGGCAAGAGACGTCGACACCACGACACCCGGACAATTTTGAAGTCTGGGGTCTACCAGAAGCGATAACTAAAAAAAGGTAGTTTGTGGGTGGCAAATTCGCAGGAACAACCGCTTGCTCATCCATCGTTGCTCGCATACTTCGGGCTAACGCGGCCGCCTTTCGCCGCTCTCACAGATCCGTCTCAATTATTTCCAGCTGAACAATATTCTTTGTTGCTGGAACACCTGGCCGGCGCGAGAAAACATGCTGATTACCAGGTCATCGTTTGCGGTGCCGAAGGATCGGGCAAGTCCACGCTGTTAAACCACTTCTTAGCCAGCCTTGATAGTCACTGCCTGTTCGTATTGCTGAATGAAACTTGCCTCAACGCAGAGCAATTTTACTGCGCATTTTTGCAGCAAATTGGATTTGAAGATATTTCCGGTTCTGTGAATGAACTGCACAACATCACTCGGGAATTCCTCCGCCATCGTGGCAATTCGGGCGACCACGTTCTTATCGTAATTGATAATGCGCATCAGGTTAATCCAACAGTGCTGGAGCAGCTTAGACGTCTATCGGAAATCAAAGTAGAAGGTCGCCGCGTACTGAGTGTTGTACTCACTGGCAGTAACGACCTTTTACGCGTAATCGATGCACCGGCGATGAAAAGCACAAAATTTCGCAGTCGCGTTGTTTTCGGTATTCGCGGCTTTACCGCGGAGGAAACGGCGAGCTATGTCTGGCACTGTCTGAGGCTGGCGGGACCAAATAATGGTGTAAATTTACCGAAAGAAGCGCATGCCCTGATCCACCGATACTCGGGCGGCATTCCGCGCCAGATCAACAAGCTCTGCAATAACCTGCTGGCACAGGCGCATAGTCTGAAATCGCGCGTAATTTCCGAAAAGATTGTGCGCACCGTTGCAGACAGGCTGCAGCTTGTGCCGCATGTAGCTCCAATGCATGGAAAAGGGCGGCGCGAAACCGATCCCGACTTCAGCCGTATGCGAAGCGTGCCTGTTTCAGAGCCGGAAACTGAAGCCGGGAAGTCAAGCACCGATAAACCGGACAAAGGGTCCGCGGTGGCGGTAGCAGATGTCGATCCTGAGTATTTATCTCTGCAAGTCGCGCAGCTTTCCGCGCAGGTTGAGGATCTTCGAGCTGACAAAATGAGGGCCCTGCAGGACATCGACGAACGAAATAAGGATATTAGCCAGCTGCGGAACGAGCTTGGCACGAAGGCTTCAGAAATCGAATCACTCAAACGTTTCCTCGATATCAACGTCGAAAAGATCGACCAACAGAATCAAGCGTTGTCTCAAAGCGTCGCTGCGCTGCGGGATCGTGAGAGCATGTCAGAGAAACTTGCGACTGATTTGGAGGAGGAATCACGCCGGCGTGAAGCGGCCGAGAGCGAACTGGTCAAGGTCAAGGCGACGGTCGACGAGCTCGGCCAACTGCGGCAAGAGCTGCAGGCCCAAATCAAGTTGGCGGACGAGCGAGCCGCGCAAATCGAAGTGTTTGAGGCGAACGCAGCGGATCTTAGAAAGACGCTCGATGCAACAGCTGGCGAGTTGAATTCGCGTAACCAGGCCCTCGCTGACATCGAGAAGGAGTTGGAACAATCGCGGGACGAATGCGCATCGGCGGAACGTCGTATAGCTGCGCTGAAGAACTCCAATGAGCTGCAAGACATTGTAGCGGCTTCCGATAAGCTCGCGGCCGATCTGGAAAATGAAGTACGCTCACGTGCAGCGGCGGAGAGCGAGCTGGCCAAAGCGAAGGCAACAGTTAGTGATTTGACCGAGCTGAAGCAGGGGCTGCAAGCGTCGGTTGACGAGCTTCAAGCCCAACTCAAGGTGGCAGACGAGCGAGCCGCTGAGATTGAGGCGCTTGAACAGAACGGTCTGATTCTCAAAAATGAGATCGAGCGCCAGACTGGCGAACTGAATTCGTTACGAGAGGATGTGAAATCACGCGACCGGGACCTTGCTGATCTCGGAACGCGTTTTGTCGAGACGCAGAGAGCACTTGAAGCAGCACAACTTCGAATGGTTGCTCTGAAGAGTCCTAAAGAAATACAAGCGATCGAAGAAGCTTCCGCTGAGCTTGCTGCCAGACTGGAAGAGGAAACACGCACACGCACAGCGGTGGAGCGCGAACTGGCCGAGTCCCGGACGATGGCCGACGAGCTGATCCATCTGAAGCAAGAGCTGCAATCGCGCGACCAGGCTTGTGCCGATCTGAAGGCTCGTCTCGAAGATTCGCGAAACGAATGCGACAAGCTGCGTCGACGCGCTGCTGCCGCGGACGCTGCAGAAGGCTCTGTATCCGGCGCCGATATTGCGGCGTCTACTTGCGACACTGGTACCCACTCATCTCATGTGGTTGCAAGATTTGATAAATCACTGAGACAAGTTCCTGCGTATCGCGCGCTACTGGATCACGATCCAGCTTTTTACGAGAGTTTGATTGCGAGATATAAAGTGCTGATCGGCATGGATTACACTGACAAGCAGGTCAATGATGATCTACGAGCCAAGCAGGCTAGATTGATTGAAAAACTACTTCCAAAAGCCTCTGATGAGGCAATTATTTCCTACGCTCGATTGATCGTCGATCAACTGAGCGAATTCCATCGTGATGGAATAGAACCATGCTTCACGTTGTTGGTTCCAAAATCTGATCCCAATAATAACGCACCGCCGATCTATTCTGATAGCTCTAAAGAAAAGGAGCTAGAGACGCTGGATATCACGTTAAGAACGTACGATGCGCAGCGGCCGATACCGACAGAAGACGAAGTATGGCCTGACCTTGAGCCTATATTTAACGCGCTGTTCGATGCGTACGGGGAAGATTCCGTAGCGGCTATCCAAGATGCTTACGACCCAGGCATCGACAGGCTCCTGACGAGCGAAATTACCCGTACTTTGTATGCTGAGATTCTCGGCCTTTCGAAACCCAAAGCGGTGAAAGCGTTGCGCTGGATACTGTCTCCGTAAAGTTGGAGGCCGCGCTAGTCCTGAAAGGTGCTCAGTAGATCACGGGCACCGGTATATCTACGTATTTATTCCCTGCCAATAAATTAGATAATTCTAATATATTAATTGACGCCGCGATCTGTGATTCGCGGACCCAGGACCCAGGAGGCAGGAGTGAAGGTCTATACCCGCTGGCCACCGGTGCCGGCAGGAATTCTTATTGGTATCAGTATGTTGCTGGCCTTCGTCGTGGCAG
>Ga0316201_10001590_pt1 | contig 15466 bp, 12 predicted proteins | sample CS6wburrow_MG_FD_204516 | JGI IMG/M metagenome (GOLD analysis project Ga0316201, IMG submission 204516) | Coastal sediment microbial communities from Delaware Bay, Delaware, United States - CS-6 worm burrow | ecosystem: Environmental > Aquatic > Marine > Coastal > Sediment | place: USA... | reverse complement strand
TGAGTGCCATCGTCTCTTCGAAGAGCCTCGAGACCACGGCCTGAAAGAGGGCCTCTTTGCTGCCGAAGTGGTTGTAGACGGTGCGCTTTGAAGCGCCGGCCAGCTCGGCGATGCGGTCCATGCTCGTCGACTCGTATCCCTCGTCCCGGAACGCAGCCGTCGAAGCCGCCAAAATGGTCTCGCGCTTGGCGATAATCCGTGATTCTCGCTGTATTTCCATAATCTTAGACCAAAACTACACTGTGTAGTGCATTTCTCTCTTGACCTCATCAGGAGAGAAACTACACTGTGTAGTGTAATCAAGAATAGCCCGGTGGCAAGCCCTGATTGCTCGGGCCGGGAAGATCGAGGAGATTAGCGATGCGAACCAGCACCAGACCACGCCACGACATGATGAGCCAGATTCTTCCAATGGCAGTTTTCCTAGGCGCTTGGATGATCGGCACACTGCCAGGTCAGGCCTCCGCGACCGACGCCCAGGAGGAAAACGCCGGGATCTTCACGGCACAGATCCCGGAGCAGGGTTCGGAGATCGCCGGCGGCCAGGCAGTCATCGTCGTCGACAAACCGATCGACGAGGTGCTTCCCATCGTTCTCGACTACGCCAACTACGTACGCTTCATGCCCAACTTCACCAAGTCCAGGGTCCTCGCACAGCGCGGGAGCCGAGCGATGGTGTACATGGAAGTGAGCGTCGCCAAAGGCATGTACACGCTCTACGGGCAGCTCAACCTCGCGGAGCGTCCCCAAGACGGAGCATCGCGAGTCGTCGAGGGACGACTTCTCGACGGCAACATCGACGCCTTCAACGCCAGCTTCACGCTCACCCCAGTCGACGACGGCGCTCGCACCGAGATCGACTTCAAGATCTACGTCGACCCAGCACTGCCTCTGCCGTCGTCCATTTTCAGCCGAGAGAACGAGCGAGCCGCTGGCCGAACCGTTCGCGCCCTGCGTGCCCGGGTCGCTGAAGCGCCAGGTGGCTCGGTCTAGACGTTCATCGCACTGTTGACACACCACCTGGAAATCTCGAGGAGTCCATGATGAGCAAGCACGACTGGAGCGCAGAGGCGCTTGGTGACCAATCCGGCCGCGTCGCAATCGTAACCGGATCGAACAGTGGAATTGGGTTCGAAACCGCCCGCGTGCTCGCCGGAAAAGGCGCCACCGTGGTGATGGCGTGTAGAAATCTCGAAAAGGCGAATCCGAAGGCCGACGAGATTCGCGCAGCGCATCCCGGCGCCGACGTCAACGCAATGCAGCTCGACCTGTCGGATCTCGGCTCGGTTCAGCGTTTCGCCGAGGGGTTTCGGGCCAAGCACTCGCGGCTCGATCTATTGATCAACAACGCGGGCATCATGGTGCCTCCGTATGGCAAGACCGCCCAGGGATTCGAGACCCAGTTCGGGGTCAATCACCTCGGCCATTTCGCGCTCACTGGATCCCTGCTCGACCTAATCACCAACACGCCTGGGTCGCGCATCGTGACCGTCAGCAGCATCGCCCACTACATGGGCAAGATAGACTTCGCCGACCTCAATTGGGAAAAGGGCTACAGAGCGCAAGCGGCTTACGGGCAAAGCAAGATCGCGAACCTCCTGTTCACCTACGAGCTTCAGCGACGATTGGCTACGGCTGGTAAGGATACGATCGCCGTGGCCGCACACCCTGGCTGGACCGAAACCAACCTCCAAGAGCACGCCAAGGGCGTGAAGTTCTTGAACCGCTTCCTCGCGCAGGAGCCCTTGATGGGCGCCCTACCCACGCTCTACGCAGCGACCGAGCCAGGCGTGAATGGGGCGGAGTACTTCGGCCCCAGCGGCTTCATGGAGATGAACGGACCGCCCAAGAAGGTGAAGTCCAACAAGCGATCGCACGATCGCAACGTCGCCGATCGCCTTTGGAACGTCTCCGAAGAGCTCACCGGCGTCCACTTCCAGATCTAGGGCAAAAGCATCCTGCCGCGACACCATCGACACCTTCGGCTCGATGGTGGTACAAGTCGCCATGCGGCTTCTACTCATTCTAAGCGTCGCGCTTGCCGCGACTGGCTGCGGCAAAGACAGCAGCGGCGGCGGTTTGGATCTCGAGATTGGGCCCGGAGAGGTTCGGGCAGGGCGTCTTGCAGCCGACCAGCTCCCCGAGGACCCGAACGGCCTCGCGGTCTGGGAAGCGGGCGACTTCGCTCTGGTCAATGAGCACATCGCGCTGGTCATCGAGGACGATGAGGTCTCGGACCTCTACCAGCCATTCGGCGGGCTCGTCGTCGGCATCGCGCGCTACGAAGACGGCGCACTCGTTGACCGCGCAGACTACAACGAAGTCGGGATAGGTCTGCGGCGCTTCTTCGTAGCGGCCGACGAGGTGTCGTTGGTCAACGACGGCACTGACGGCAATCCCGCGGTCGTGCGCGCCGAAGGGCCACTTCGAGCGATTCCGTTCTTAGAAGAGCTGCTGGCTGACACCACGGCTGGTGCGCTTCTGGTGGGAGCGCCGCCGCCAGCCGACGAGACTTTTCAAAGCACCCGCGTCCAAGTCGACTATGAGCTCGCACCCGGCGCGGAGCACGTGGACGTCTTCTACACGCTCGACAGCCCACTCACCGCCGCGCCGGTGTATCTGATCATCCAAAGCAAACGCATGGACCCGTACGTGCCTGGCCAAGGCTTCGGTACCGGAGACCTCACGGCGCCCTACCCGTACATGGCGTATGCCGATGATCGAGCTGCGAGCTACGCCATCGAGGACCCGTCCGGCCCGATGGTGTCGTCATTCGAGGCTGCTGCCCCTCTGGTCGGGATCACGGACCCGGAAATCTCGGGCGTGATGCCCCTTACTCGCGACGACATCGAGTTCGCACCCGGGACGCGCGAACATTTGATGCGAATCCATGTCGGCGGCCCCGGCGTTGACGGCCTGCTGCAAGCAATCGCGCGCACCAAGGGCCAGGCAACCCGGACGATCACCGGCACGGTGCGGCACGCCGATGGCTCCGCCGCCGAAGGTGTTCGGGTGCATGCAGAGACGGCCGATGCAGCTCCGGTCTATCTAACGCGGTCTTTCAGCGACGCTGATGGCGCATACGCAGTGACTGTCCGCGAAAGCCAGGCCGTTCAGCTGCGTGCCTATCTTCGGGGTGATGGGATCTCGGACCCCGTGGTGGTAGCGACGTCGAGCACCTCGGCCGACTTGACAATGCCAGCGAAGGGCGCGATCCGGGTGACGGCCACGGATGCCGATTCGACTACGCCGCTGCCTGTTCGCGTTCAGGTCATCGACGAGGAGGCCTATCAACCACCTGCCAAGTATGGCGAGCCGATCGTACCGCGCAACGACCGCATCCACGTGGTCTTTCCGACCGACGGGAACGTGGTCCTGAGCGTACCAACCGGAGAGCATCGGGTCGTCGTCTCGCGGGGCTATGAATACGATATCGTCGACACCAATGTGACCGTCACCGCTGGCGACGAAACCGCGGTCACCGCCGAGCTCTCCCGCGTGGTCGATTCAATGGGCGTCATGTGTGGAGACTTTCACATCCACACCCACCGCTCACCTGATTCGCCTGACGCGCCCGAATTCAAACTGAGGGCTGCAGCGGGCGACGGCGTCGAGCTTCCTGTGCGTACCGATCACGAGTTTGTCGCGGCCTTCGAGCCTGTGGTTGCTGCGACGGGTCTCGGGGATTGGATGTACGGGCTCACGGCGCTCGAACTGACGACTTTCTCCTGGGGCCATTTCGGTGTCTTTCCCATGGTGTCTGACCCGAGCCTGCCGAATGGCGGCGCGATCATGTGGAACGGGCTCACCGAAGGTGGCGCCGTACAGACTTTCGAGCCGGTTGCGGTCTTTGATGAAGCGCGGAGCAGACCCGGCAACCCCGAGGTGATCATTTTTCACCCGCGGACCCCGCCTGGCAGTGGTGGCGGCTTCAGTTCGATTTCCGGCCAGAACTATTTCATGGGCGACAATACTTTCAGCAACGCAGGCGGTGTCGACTACGACCCCGTCACCGACACCATCTTGCGAGAAGACATCAATCCTGAAACCTGGTGGGACCGGGACTTCAAAGTCGTCGAGGTCTTCAACGACAGCTCATTCGCGGAGAACAAGCGGAACGATGGCCGGATCTATCCGGGAGACCCAATGGACGAAGACGCCAGTGCAGAGATTGGCACGGTCGACGATTGGTTTGGTCTACTCAACAGCGACGAACGCGAGGGGATGTTTGCCGTGGGCTCGTCCGACAGCCACAGCGTCATGGCCGGCAGCCCTGTCGGGTATCCAAGAACCTGTGTGATCGTGGGTACCGACGATCCCCAAGTGCTCCGCGCCGACGAGGGCACACCTCAGATGATCAAAGGTCTGGTCAGCAGCGGTCGCTCGGTGGTCAATGGCGGCATCTACATCCTCGCCCTCGGCCCAGGAAAGGGCCCAGGACAAACGATTGAGGGCGCCGGCCCCTACCCGATCGAAGTGGAGGTTCAGGCTCCGCTTTGGGTTGGCAACGTCGAGCTCATCGAGATGTGGATGAGCTCGGACAAGGTCATCACGAGAACCGAGATTGCAATCGGCACGGGCCCCGAGATCGACAACGATTCGGTGCTCCGATTCGCTCAGTCCGTCACAGTGCCAGACGGCGCCGACTGGGTCGTTTTTCACGCGCGTGGCGCCTATGACCCGACAATTCGGAATCGTAGCGACCAGCCGCAAACCCTCGACCCAGTCCACCCAGGCCGGCTTCCATTCGGGGTCACCAACCCGATCTTCTTCGCGCCTTAGTCGAGCAAAATCCCGCACTTGACAGCCGCGACAGGCGGGCTATCCCTCGCAGCCATTCCAGCGTAGCTCAGTTGGTAGAGCGGGCGACTGTTAATCGCTTGGTCATAGGTTCGAGTCCTATCGCTGGAGCCATCTTCGCGGACTGCGTCCGCTACGCCTTGTCGTATTCCAACGCCACGCAAGTCCTATCGCCTGCTGACTGCTGCCGCTGGTCCAATACGCCGCAGTGTCTGTTCCGCGATCTCTAGCTCTTCGTTGGTGGGCACCACCAGTACCGCGACTGGGGCGCCTTCTCTATGGATTGCGCGGGCGTCGTTGCTGGGGGACCGATTGAGGGCGCCGTCGAGCTCCACACCGAGCGTCTCCAGGCCTGCACATGCTCTCTCGCGGATGTCTGGAGAGTTTTCGCCTACGCCGGCCGTGAAAATGATGGCGTCTACGTGACCCAGCGCCGCCGTGTACGCGCCGATGTACTTGCGAATTCGATAGACGTAGACGTCGAGGGCTAGACGTGCACGTGGGTCACCGGCTGCTTCGCGTTGGAGGACGTCACGCAGGTCGCTGACCCCACAGAGCCCTTCGAGGCCGCTCTCCCCGTTTAGGTCGGCGTCGATCTCGTCGACGCTCATTCCCTTCTGACGCGCTAGGTAGATGAGCGCACCGGGGTCGATATCGCCGGCGCGCGTCCCCATTACCAGGCCCTCTAGGGGTGTCAGGCCCATGGAGGTATCCACGCTCATGCCGCTCTCGATGGCGGTCGCGCTCGCGCCGTTGCCGAGGTGGAGCACGATCAGATTGAGCCGACTGAGCGGTCGGCCGAGTTGCAGAGCCGCCTGGTTCGCCACGTACGCATGGGAGGTTCCGTGGAAACCGTAGCGGCGGACGCCGTGGGACTCGTACCAATACTCCGGGACCGCGTACCGATAGGCGTGGGGTGGAATGCTCTGGTGGAAGGCGGTGTCGAAGACGGCGACCTGAGGCACGTCCGGCCGGCGGGCCATCGCTACCTCGATGCACAAGAGATTCGCCGGGTTGTGCAGGGGCGCGAGCGGGGAGAGCTTACGAATGGCCTCGATCACCCGTTCATCGATCACGCAGGGGTCGCGGAACTCGTCGCCGCCGTGAACGACCCGGTGTCCGATGCCGACGAGCTCGCTGTCATCTTCCGCTTCAGCGCCGTCACCGAGCAGGCTCATGATTCGGTCGAGGGCGGCGGCGTGATCCCGTAGCTCGCAGTCGGTGACCTCTTCGTAGAGCGCCCCCGTGGAATCCCGCCGCCCGTGAACGAGTCGGCTGCCCGGCTCACCGATTCGCTCTGCGGCTCCCTTCGCTAGCAAGGTCGGCTCACGCATGTCGAAGAGCTGGTACTTGATCGAAGAGCTTCCGGAGTTGAGAACCAGAACCCTCACGACTCGCTCGATGGATTCTGGGCCTGGATGGCCGTCACGGCCACGGTGTTGACGATGTCGGGCACCGTGCAACCCCGGCTCAGGTCGTTGACGGGCTTCTTTAGGCCCTGAAGGATCGGACCGATGGCGACCGCGCCCGCCGAGCGCTGCACCGCCTTGTAGGTGTTGTTGCCTGTATTGAGGTCGGGGAAGATGAACACCGTGGCACTCCCGGCCACCTTGCTGTCCGGGAGCTTCTTTCGCGCCACCCCAGCGTCCACGGCCGCGTCGTATTGCATGGGGCCTTCGATCATCAGATCGGGTCGGCGCAGGCGCGCGATTTTGGTGGCTTCCCGGACGTGGGCGACGTCTTCACCCGAACCGGAGGCGCCGGTCGAGTACGAGAGCATGGCGACGCGTGGTTCGATTCCGAATGTCGCGGCGGTCTCGGCAGAGCTGATGGCGATGTCGGCGAGCTGTTCCGCATTTGGGTTTGGATTCACCGCGCAGTCCCCGTAGACCAGCACCCGGTCGCGCAGACACATCAAAAACACGCTCGACACCACGGAGACGCCTTTCCGAGTGCGAATGAACTCCAACGCGGGACGGATCGTATGCGCTGTCGTGTGGGCGGCGCCGGAGACCATCCCGTCGGCCATTCCCTTGTAGACCATCATGGAACCGAAGTAGCTCACGTCGCCCATGGCATCGTGGGCACGGTGCTCGGTCACGCCCTTGTGCTTCCTCAAGTCCAAGTAGGTATCCGCAAAGTCGGATCGCCAGTCCGACGTGAGCGGGTCCACGATCCGCGCACGGTCGAGCTGTACGCCCAGCGTGGAAGCCATCTCCCGAATCTCGGCCGGATCGCCGAGCAAGGTTAGATCGACCACCCGCCGCCGCAGCAAGATTTCCGCGGCACGTAGAATGCGCTCGTCGTTCCCCTCGGGAAGCACGATGTGTTGACGGCTGACTTTTGCCCGTTCGATCAGCTCGTATTCGAAACGCAAGGGAGTGACCCTCGCCGAATGGCTCACCTGAATGCGCTCGGTGAGCTCGGGCAGGTCCACGTGGTCCTCAAAAAGCCCCAGCGCAGTCGCAATCTTGCGGTCATCTCCGGCGCGAATGGCCCCTCCCACCGCGTTGACCTTGGTCGCGGTGGTGAAGGTGTCGTCAGAGACTCCGATGACGGGCACCGCAGTGCGTCTCAAGCCCCTGATGAGCCGAGCGACCGGTTCCGGTGGTTCGAGCCCACCGGTCAGCACGATGGCAGCGATGTTTGGAAAGGACTCGGAACGCACCGATGCCAGACAGGCAAGAACGACGTCGGCCCGGTCGCCACCGGTGATCACCACCGAGCCCGGCCGCAGGTGCGTAAGCACGTTGGACAGCTGCATGGCGGCCACCACGAACTCGCGGGCAAGCCCGTGCAGGCGTTGTTCGTCACCAAACATCAGTTTCCCGTCGAGGGCGGCCATGACCTGGGCCACGCTGGGGTGACCGAGCATGTGCTCCTCCGGTACCAGATAGGCGGGATCTTTGCCGCGCCATTTCTCGGCGAAGGATTCCTTGACCTCTGCAAGCCGGTCGGGGGCAACTCGGTTGACCAGAGTTGCCACGATGGTGCAGCCCTCCCGCTCGAAAGCCCGACGGGCAGCCCTCACGTCCTCGAGAATCTCGTCCGGCTCGCGGCCCTGCCCATTCGCCACGAAGAACACGGGGATACCCAGGTGAGCGGCCACACGCGCGTTGAATTCGAACTCGAACGCCGCTCCGACCCCCGTATAGTCGGTCCCTTCACAGACCACGAAGTCGCATTGGGACTCCAGGTCTTTGTATCGCCGCAGGATGCGAGCCAGCAGCTCATCGGATTGATCCGATCCGGTCAAAGCGCGCGCCTCGTCGTAGGGGCCACCGCTCGACGCCTCAGCGTCCTGCTTCAGCGCGTATCGGTACCGCATCAGGCCGATTTCACGGTCCGATTCCGCGCGCTCGCTGACCACGGGTCGGAAAAACCCGAGGTGTTCCACCCTTCGAGAGGCCAACTCCATCAAGCCAAGCGCCGCGAGCGACTTGCCAGCACGCGGTTGTATCGACGCAATGTAGATTCCTTTTGCCACGTACTGCCTCTCCGGCGCCGCAGGATGCCATCGCGTCCCTTCTCTTTCAATCAGAGCAGACGCTTTTGATTTCTAGGCTAAAGCGCGCAGCCTAGCCCAGCTCGAGGCTGATGCCGACGACGAGCTGGTAGTCGTTCTTCTCAATCGCCGGGAGCGCCGGATCTGCCGGTTGAACAGGCTGCTCGGTCCTCAGGTAGAGGAACGCAAGATCGAGGTCGATGACGCTCGTGAGCTCGACCGAGAGATCGGCTTTACCGGTATGGTTGGTATTGCCGATCGTCGTGACCACCAAGTTCGTCAGCCAGCTGACCGTGAAGTCGATGTCACCCGTGATGTCGAAGTCCCAGTAGGTATAGAGCGGGATGAAGGCGTCGTTCTGGGGGTTCCTCGTACCCGCGGCTGGAGCCAGGGCATTCAAGTACTGGTAGCCGATGCCGGTTATGAAGTCCCACTTCACCTTGGGCTTGTCGAGGATGTGAACACCGGCACCTGCGGCGGGCGTGGCTCGGAACTTGATGTTCTGAAAGCGGTCATTGAACAACTGACCGAACGCCGGCGTCACCCACCAGCGGCTGCCAAGGAACACGTTGAAGAGGAACTCGCCCAGCTGCCGATTGACGTTTTGGACGCCGTTGGTCTTGCCAAATGTTGCGTTGTAATTGAGGTCGAGCAGGGTCAGCCGATCCTCGCGACGCGTGTTGAACTTGATGTCGTAGGTAAACTGATTCGTGTTTCCGCGGTTCAAAGTCAGGCCGAAGCGAAGCTTCATCGACCACCAGTCGCGCTCCTTTTCGCCTTCAACGATCGACTCGAGCTCGCTCCGCGGGAAGGTCTTCGTGCCCTCGTCCGTCTGAACGATCACCTGCTCCGCGGTGATGACCGCTGGGCCGGTAGCCGAAGCGCGGTCATCGAAGACATAGGTGTTGACCTGAGGCGAGTGCACGAGCGAGACGTCGGCCAAGTCGAGGTACAGCATGTCGAGCTTGTCGCTGTCGAATTCCATCTTTTCGTTGCGCATCCGCGCGATGTTGCCCTTGATCCACTCGCCCGAGACCAGCTGGACCCAGTCGAAGGAGTCGCCGAACTCGAGGACGTAGGCGTCACCCACGCCCGACGCGGCCTGCAGCTGAATCTTCGCCATGCTCTCCTGGACCGAATCGATCGTCGCCGCTGCCTGTACCGGCGCGGCCGTGTCCACCCCCGACGCGGGAAGCGCCTCGCTGGGGGGCTCTTCGGCGGCCGCGAGGTTTGGAAAAACATGGAGCAGCGCGGCGACCAGCAAGCTGGTCCAGGCTACACTGCGACCGAGATGACCCGATATTCTCGTCATAGCTGGGCCGGTTTATAAACTGGGACCACAAAGCGGTAAAGACCCGTTCTGAAGATTTCTAGCGTGAGTCCCAGGGGGTGACGTCGCGTCCGCTTTGCGCTAGAAGCGTCTGCTCGGAGGAGCAAAGGTGACGCGCAGCAATCTAAACAAAGACGATACGCCAGTCGTGGCGATTCTCACCGGCAGCCCGAACGACCTTCCGGTCGTGCTCAAGGGTCGTGACGTGCTCGATGGCCTGGGCATCCCGAGTGACGTCCGTGTTCTATCCGCACATCGGACGCCGCACGAAACCGCCGAGTACATCGCGGCGGCGGAGAAGCTTGGCGTCGAAGTCTTCATCGCCTGCGCAGGGATGGCCGCCCACCTCGCCGGAGTCGTCGCCGCTCACACGACGCGACCCGTCATCGGCGTTCCGATTGCGGCTGGCGCACTCCAGGGTATGGATGCGCTGCTGGCCACCGTCCAAATGCCGCCTGGCGTTCCAGTCGCCACAGTCGGGATCGACGGCGCCAAGAACGCGGCATTCCTGGCGGCGCGAATCGTTGCCCTAACGCACCCAGAGGTTCGGGATCGCCTGCTGGAGCATCTCAACGAGAGCCGGAAGCGCTACGATTCGCCCGACCCTGCCACGCCGGGCCAAGCTGCGACTTGACGCTGGATGTCGTGATCCTTATGCGCTCCGAGTAAGTCTTCCATGTCGCTCGGTCGCATCCTCATTTTTTTCAGCGTCATCTTCGGCCTGACCCTGGGCACGCACTACTATCTCTGGGCTCGTCTGATCCGCGACCCGATGTGGCCTTCGCCCTGGCGCCAAGTCGCGACGGTCGTCCTCGTCCTGCTCGCGTTGTCGATTCCCGCATCGATGCTGGCCTGGCGCACTCTGCCCCGCCATGTCGCGATCCCGGTCTCTTGGATCGGCTACGTTTGGATGGGCTCGATGTTTCTCTTGCTCGTGCTGCTCTGGGGTGGCGAGCTCGCGCGTTGGAGCTGGGTGAAGTATGCGAGCTTCGCCTCGGTCAACGGCGGCCGACGCGAGTTCCTCGCCCAACTGCTCGCCGGCGGCGCGGGCGCCTTCGGGCTCGCTCTGTCGGGCTGGGGCGTTTGGTCGGCGATTCGACCCGTAGACGTCAAGCGCGTCGCCGTGCGTCTCAAGAAGCTACCCGGGCCGCTCCATGGGCTTCGTCTCGTGCAGCTCACGGACATGCACATCGGCCTCACGATCGGTCGCGATTTCGTCGAAGACGTGGTCCGAAAGGTGAATGCGCTCGAACCGGACATCGTCGCGATCACCGGCGACCTCATCGACGGTTCGGTCGATGACCTCGGTCCGGCGGTGGCCCCTCTCGGGGAGATCCGGGCAAAGCTCGGCACCTATTTCGTAACGGGCAACCACGAGTACTATTCGGGCGCCGACTCTTGGCTTGCATTCCTTCAAAGTCTCGGAATCAAGGCGCTACGCAACGAGCACGTGGAGCTCACGAAGAACGGCGAGACGATCCACCTCGCCGGCGTCGACGATTGGTCCGCACATCGGTTCGGAAACGGTCATGGCGCGGACATGGCGCGTGCGATGGAGGGGCGTGATGCAAACAAGCCGGTCGTCCTGCTCGCACACCAGCCCGTGCAGTTCGACGAGGCCCGCGAACACGGCGTTGACCTTCAAATCTCCGGCCATACGCACGGTGGCCAGATCTTTCCCTTTGGTCTCCTGACGCGCCTCGCCCAGCCCTTCGTTTCGGGCTTGCACCGTCGAGGCGACTCCCAGATCTACGTTAGCTCGGGGACGGGCTACTGGGGGCCGCCGATGCGAATTGCAGCGCCTGCTGAAATCACGCTCATCGAGCTTGGCCAGGACGCCGTCGTCTAGCCTGCAGCACTGAGCTAGAGCAACGAATCGAGCGCGGGCTCGACGCTGGTATGTTCCCAGCGAAAGCCGTGTAAGTGAAGCGAGGCCGGTACGACGCGTGCGCCGCCGATCAGCATTTCGTCGGCCATCTCGGCGCCTGCCCCCAATCGGAGCGCAAACTTCGGAACCGGTAGCGCGGTTGGGCGTCGGAGCACGCGGCCGAGGGCAGTGGTGAAATCCGCGTTTGTGACCGGCGTGGGCGAGACGAAGTTCACCGGACCTTCTAGCTGGTCGTGCTCCAACGCGAACACCAGCGCCGAGACCAGGTCTTCCAAGGTGATCCAACTCATGTACTGACTTCCGTCGCCAATCCGTCCGCCGACGCCGAAGAGGAACGGCATTTTCATCTTGGCGAGCGCCCCGCCCTCGGCCGCGAGAACGATACCGATGCGTGGATGCACGACGCGAATCCCGGCGTTGCGCGCAGGCTCCGCAGCGGCTTCCCATTCGCCGCAGACGGACGCTAGAAAGCCGGCGCCTTGGCTAGCGGTTTCGTCTAGGACCTCGTTGCCCCGGACGCCGTAGTACCCAATCGCCGAGGCCGAAACCAGGACCTGCGGCTTCGGTGAAAGCTCCGCGAGGGCGCGGGCGAGCAGCGCGGTGCCTTGGACCCGGCTACTCCGGATTCTCGCCTTCTTCGATTCGGTCCAGCGACCGGACGCCACGTTGTCCCCGGCCAGGTGAATCACCCCGGTGACTCCGCGCAAGCCTTCCCGGTCGATGGTCCCGCCGTCCGGATCCCAGCGAACCTCGTCGTCTGACCTCGGAGCCCGCCTCACCAGGCGAAGAACCTCGTAGCCGTGGCGCTCAAGGGTCGGCACCAACTCGCTGCCGACCAGGCCGGAAGCCCCGGTCACGGCGATTTTTTCACGCTCCGCCATTTGACAAGCCTGGACCAGCACCGTCGCGGCGCAAGCTGGTTTTACACGTGGCCGCCAGGGCCAACAGTCGCTATGGTCCAGCACTTTGCGAATCCTTTTCATCGCCCCTCAAGCATTCACCTCGACCCGAGACGCCCAAGATGTGGCGACCCTGGCCAAAGTGATGCGTCGCGCGGACCACGCGGTCGACCTCTTGTCTCCGCTTTACGGCCACATCGACACCGTGAAGCTCGCGCTGGCGCGCCGTCTAACCAAGCTCAAGTTCGATCTCGGCGGGAGAGCGTGGTCCTGCGAGCTCTACACCGGACGAAACCACGACGGTGTAGACCTGACGTTCATTGGGAACGAAGAGGTCCTCCTGTCGGCGGATTCGCTCAGCGGCGAAGGCGGGCAGCTCGAAGCATCGCGGGTCGGTGTTTTCGCAAGAGCCGCGACAGAGCTCATTGTCCAGAACGCGGACAACTACGACGTCGTGCACGCCCATGGCTGGGCCGCCGGCGCGGTGGTCGCGCGATTGCGCGCGGAGCTGCCCAACCTACCGACGGTGTTCACCGTTTATGATGCGTCGGAGCAAGGCCGCTTCGACGCGGCCGATGCCGATTGGCTCGGACTCGGCGACCAAGCCATCGACGAGGCCGGCGTCACGGTCTTGAAGGCCGGCCTCGTGACGGCCGATCAGGTCACGGCCCTGTCGCCCAACTACGCGCACCGATTGCAGCGTCCGGACGGCGACCATCCCTTGAGCGCGGTGTTCCGGGAAATCGGCTCGAAGCTCACCGGCGTACGGCACGGGATCGACCCCGCGTTTTGGAACCCCGCTACCGATGGGCATCTGCCCGCCCGCTTCGATCCATTTGACATGGATGGCAAAGACAAGTGCAAGGCGGAGCTCCAGCACGACCTGACCTTGCCTGTACGGAGCGATGTGCCCCTGTTCGGCGCCATCGGGCACGTGGATGACGAGGGGATGGCCCTGCTCGCGAAAATTGGGCCAGACTTCTTGCGCAACGACGTACAGCTGGTCGTGCAACTCGAGGGCGACGGCGAGCTCGTAGCGATTTACGAAGAGCTCTGGGACCAATGGCCCGACCGCATCCAGATCAAGACCGGCGGCGACGAAGCCTTCCAGCACGCGCTGATCGGAGCCAGCGACTTCATCGTGGTGCCTGGCAGTGAGGCGCCGTCGGACAACATTCAGATGCTCGCACAGCGATACGGCGCATTGCCCATCGTGCACCGTGAAGGCGGTCTCGCGGACGAGGTGGTCGACTGCGAAGCCTCCCTCAAAACGGGCTCGGGTCTTCTCTACGACGAGCCCACCACGAGGTCGTTGCTGGCCGCGATGCAACGCGCGGCGGCGGCCTTCGCCAACAATAAGGCGTTCCGCGAAGTGCAGAGCAGAGTGATGCGGCTCGATCACTCCTGGGAGCGCACGACACGGCTTTACGAGCGCGCCTACCGTGAGGCGATCGCCGCGCACCAGAGCTAGCTCGAAGCGCCGGGCTTCTGCATCCGCTCGGGAAGCTTTGCGTCGCTTGGACGAAGGTAGTTCGGCTCGAGCGAGTCCAGGTCGGATGGTCCTACGGTGCGAAACCTGTACCGCACCTCGGCTGCAATCGCGCCCGGCGTTGGCGCTTGCAACGCCATCTGCTTTTCGCCCGGCCGCACCCCGAGCTCGGACTCGATGAGCTCGGCGTGTGGCCGAACTCCCTCGCCACCGACCGACACCGAGCGACTACCTAGCCGTTCTCGGATCTCACCAAACACGACCTCTGGCCGACCGAAAATCGGTGCCGCGAGCTCCTCGATTGTGGCATCATCGATCAGGTACGCCGCCGCAAACACGTCGCCTCGATAGCCGTTCATCACCGGTACCCGAATACAGTCGCTGTCGCATTCGATCGCGCGGGCGAGCACGGCAAGAGAGCTGACCCCCACGATGGGCAATCCGAGGCCAAAGGCGAGGCCTTTCGCTGTGCCGAGTCCAACCCGTAGGCTGGTGAATCGGCCGGGCCCGATATTGATGCCGATTAGCGAGAGCGCTTCGCGACCAATTCCCGCATCTGCCAATGCCGACTCGATGTGGCCGAAAAGGTTCTCTCCGTGGCGAGCCTGCGAGCGCCAGCGCGCCGACGTAAACGTGCCATCGTCACGAGCGACGACGACGGTGCCATATTCGGTTGCGGTGTCGATGCAGAGGGTGGTCATGGGCTCGCTTGACGCATGCCTACCCGCAGACTAGCGTCCGCGCCAGCGAAGTGCCCCGCTCGGGCTGCTTGCCGGTAGTCCCGCACGAATGAGCAAAGCAAAAGACAAAGCCGCTTCGAAGGGGGAGCGGAAGGGCGACGGCTGGAAGTCGAATCTGCTGACGATCGGCGGAGCACTGCTGCTGGCGCTCGTCATCCGGGTGACCTTGTTTGAAGCCTTTGCCATCGACGGCCCGTCGATGGAACCCACCCTGCTCGACGGCGATCGGGTCGTGGTCGCAAAATACCCGTTCGGGCTCTTCCTTCCTTTCACCGACGAAGCGGCAGTGAACTGGGGCGGCCCCGAACCCGGCGACGTGATCATTCTCCACAGCCCTGCCGACAACGAGGATATCGTAAAGCGCGTCATCGGTGTCGGTGGAGACGAGATTCTCATTCGCGATGGAAAGATCTTTCGTAACGGCGAGGTGCTGCAGACGGTGGACGTCGGCCCCTGCTCGCTCGATGAACAGAAAAACCTGGACCCGACGTGTAGAGTTTATGAGGAAACGCTCGACGACGATCCGCACCGGATCAGCCATTCGAAGCACGACTTCCCGCTCGACCGACTGCCGCTGAAAGTGCCAGAAGGCCATGTCTACGTGCTCGGAGACCACCGAGACAGCTCGAACGACAGCCGCAACCCGCTGATCGGCGCCGTCCCGAACTCCCGCATCAAGGGCAAATCCTTATTCATTTACATGTCTTGGAAGAACACACGGGACTCGGTCCTCGAACGCATCCGTTGGTCTCGCGTAGGCAGCCCCGTCGACTAGAAAAGGGGACAGTCCCCTTTTCTGAAGGGTTAGCTCTGTA
>Ga0316201_10001589_pt1 | contig 15470 bp, 17 predicted proteins | sample CS6wburrow_MG_FD_204516 | JGI IMG/M metagenome (GOLD analysis project Ga0316201, IMG submission 204516) | Coastal sediment microbial communities from Delaware Bay, Delaware, United States - CS-6 worm burrow | ecosystem: Environmental > Aquatic > Marine > Coastal > Sediment | place: USA... | reverse complement strand
CGTCGGTTTGGTTTCCATCATCGCACGCCTCGGTCGCATCGCGTGTCCGGTCACCGCAGTCCGGGGAGATCTGTCCTCCCGTGCCGCCGTTGCCACCGATGCCGCCGGAACCCATCGAATCCGAGTCACCCGAACAACCCGTCGAAAGCATCAAGGCGAGGCTCAGCCCCGCCGCCCCCGTGCTGAGAAGACGCCCCATTTCTTCATCTTAGACCCTCGAGGAGCGGCAACCAAAAGTCTTGAAAGAGCGGATTCCGATTGCCGCCTCCCGTGGGACTGGGAATCGGAGATCGGGTTCTTCGCGCCGCTGAGGCGCGAAGCTAATGCTCCACACGCCGAAGGCGGACGACGACGATCGAAGTCACAAGCATGAAGCCAAATGCGATCAGCGTACCCCAGGCGGCCCCAACCTCGCCCATGCGCGGGACCAAAATGATATCCGCACCGAGATTGACGAGCGCCGCGCTGACCGCAATCGCAGAAACGGTCTTGGCTTGGGTTGCCGCCAGAAGCGCCGCTTGCCAGAGGAGCGAGATGCCGAGGCATCCCAAACCGAGGGCGAGAATGGGGATGGACGTCAGTACACTTGGCGAGGTGCGGTAAGATTCTTCCAGGATCGGCGTGTACATCACCAAGAAGGGAAGTGCGACGACCAAGAAGGCAACCCAGGCGGCAATCTGCCAACTGCTCCTGCGCAGGAGCTTGGCCGCTCCCTCACGATCACCGCGCGCATATGCCGAGTAATAAAGCGGGTTGAATGAATGAAGCGTGACGACGTTGACGGTGCTGACTAGCAAGGCGATGCGGTACGCTGCCTCGTAGCGGCCCGCTGCGGCGACCCCGTTCCAGAGCGCGACGTAGAGCCGATCGGCGCTTTGATATCCAACGTAGGCCAACGCGGTGAAGACCATCGGCCCCGAAAATCGAAGGGGAACGCGCAGACAATCGAGCGAAGGGGCACGCTTGAGCCAGCCTTGTCGACCGAGAATGAGGACTGCGGCAACCCCCGCGCCAACGTGCGCGAAAACCAGCCCACCCCAGCGCGCCTCCCAGGTCCATCCAAGAAGGAAAAAGAGCGAGATGGCGATGAATGGGCGAGTGCCTTCGACGAACTCGGACCACATCGCCGCTCGCGTCGGCTGACTCTGCGCCTCGTGGATCGTCTGCGCCATGATCCGCGCCGTGGTGATGGTCGCTGCGAGGACCACACCTGCAACAGCCCACCGAGGGACCGCTTCGCCCGCAAGCATGAACACCGAATCGGGAAGGGCGATGACCGCGAGCGTCGTTAGCACGCCAATGATGAGCGACAGGCCGAGCATGCCACCCAGCTCACCCGCGAGCTCGGAGCGCGGCTTCTTGTGAACGTAGACCAGAATGTACATCTGCGGCGCCAGGGTCACGGTGGCGGTCGCAACCCCGAACACGACGCCCTCGAGGATCGCAAAACGGCCGTAGTCCGCCTGGTCGAGCAGATGGGTCCAAAGGAGGTGCGCGAGCTGGACCAGGCCGCCCATGGCGCTCGCCATCGTGTAGATGATGACGTTTCGTCGGAACGTCTTCTTCTGTTTGGATGCGGCGTCCAGACTGTGGGAAGTAATCCAAGCGCTTCAGGGACGCCAGCTATAAGCCATAGAGCGCCCCCGTATCGCCCATTAAGTGCGCGCGCCGCGTGGATATCGGTGCTCTGGGCGGCTTTACGGAGTGTCATCTGGCATCCGGCGCAAGAGCCAGACATAACGAGCGAGCGCGGAGACAACATCCGTGGCCCGCTAGGAATGCCGATGCTCAGATACGCTGCCGACATCCGAACTCTACTCTACATGGCCGTGACGACGGGGATGTTGGTCGTTCTGTGGACGAGGGAGTCGTTCAGCCCCTTGCTATTCGTCGCGTACATGTTCATGGCCGTCTCGGTTTCGGTCATCGCGCACAACCACAATCACCTCACGATCTGGAAGTCGAAGCCGCTGAACGCACTGACCGACTACTGGCTCACCTTGTTCTACGGGTTCCCCACCTTCGGTTGGATCCCGACACACAACCAGAACCATCACAAGTTCAACAATCGCGAGGGCGACTACACGATCACATATCGGTACACGGAGAAGACCAATCTTCTCACGCTCCTGACCTATCCGAGCGTCAGTGCCTTTCATCAGCAGAAGCCGATTCGCGACTACCTCGCGAAGCAGTACCGCATCAACAAGAGTCGCTTCTGGTTCTGCATCTCGCAGTACGTTCTCTTGGTCGCGTTCCTTCTTGCAGCGTTCCTGCTCGATTGGAAAAAGGCTCTGCTCTACGTCTTGATTCCGCAGCAGTTCTCCTTGTACTCCGTGCTGATCTTCAATTACGTACAGCACGTGCACGCGGACGAGGAGTCGTCGCTCAATCACTCGCGCAACATCGTGGGCCCGGTGATGAACTGGTTCCTGTTCAACAATGGCCTCCACACGGTCCACCACGAAAATCCGGGGCTGCATTGGAGTAAGGCGCCGGCGGCCCACGCGAAGATCGCCGACCAAATCGACCCACGGCTGAACGAAGGAAGCTTCTGGTGGCTGCTGGTTCGGGTTTACATTCTCGGAATGTTCCGTGACGAGGCGCGAGGCCGCTCGATGCGTCTCGATCGCATTGCCGCAGCGCGACAAATCTAAAAACTGAGCGTTTCGGCCCGACCCGAGCGAACTGAGGTGCCTTCCCAGGCCGCCTCTTGCGCGAGAAACTGAAGCGGATCCATCTCGGGTTTCACCTTTTGGTAAATCGTCGGGAAGGCGCCTTCTGCTTGGTATCGCTCGCGCATCTGACGCCAGAGCCCATGATCGAACATCTCCAAGAACTCTTCTTCGGAGCTGAAGACATCGCAATACGTGTGAAGGAAGCCGCCGAGCGACCGCGCTTTTTGCTCCAGCGCCCGAACCTTGGTCACCGCAGGGTACTGCTCGTCGCCATCCTTGACCCGCTGGGGAAAGCCGTAAACCCCGATGTCGAGAAACACAGCCGTCTCGGTGCGTCCGGAGAATCGCTTGCCGCGATTGCCGGGCAGCCGGACCATGCCGCCCTTGTCGATGACTTTGCAGGGATACGCGAGCAAGGGATAGATCTCGAAGTCGTCGTGAACCTGCGCGACCATCTCGGCGAAGTGCTCTGCAGGAAAGGCGTACTCCTGCCAGACTTGCTTCCGAATCGTGTTCTCCCGCTCGGCCGCGGGCCTCGTACCCTTGAGGAAGGTGGTGTTTGGCGGGAGCATCCAGCCCATCGTGTAGCGAAACCAGGGCTCGTTGGCGGTGGGAAGAATCTGCGCCAGGCACATGCACATGCTTCGGTCGTGGCGCATGAGGTAGTCCTGCATCGGCAAGAGCTCCTCGTAGCGTTCGCCCTCGCCAAGCTCGAGCATGCTTTCGACGTGTTTGTAGAAGAGCGGCTTGTACGAACGGTTGACCGGATTGACGGGTAGCTTCGACACTTGCGCCTCGGCTTCGGGCGCGAGATGCCCTTCCATGATCACGGCGCGGTCTCTTGCGAAGATGATCGTTTCTACGAAGTGGGGCGGCTCGTCTTGGCGGACCAATCGTTGGTACTCGTCCGCATAGGCCTCCAGCGAATAAAACGGGCGGTACACCATGCGAACGTGGGCGGCCGCTGGAATGATCCGCATTTCGAGGGCGACGAGCAGCCCCAGCGTGCCATGGCTCCAAGGGAGCGCTCGAAAAAGGTCGGCGTGCTCGTTGTCTTCCGTTGCGCGAACGAGGTCGCCATTGGCGGTGACGACTTCATAGGCGGTCACCGTGTCGTGGACGAGCCCACAGACGTGGGAGTGCGTGGTCATGCCGAGCGCCATCACCAAGCCGCCGAGCGTTGCGTCCTTCATCTCGATGGTCGCTTCGAGCTGAAGTCCCATTTGGTCGAGGTGCTGCGCAACATCGCCGACGGTTGCAAAGGGCTCGACCCGGACGATGCCCTTCTCAGGGTCCACGCCCAAAATGGCGGTGAGGTCGCTCATGCGCACGGTCTGCGACGCCGACTTGTCCGCCATGCGGGTATTGAGCGACGCGGCGGGCTTTCGGTCGGTGCGCAGGGGCTTTTGGGCCCAGGCCTCGCCGCGTCGCCGCGCGTCTGCATACCTCTTCACCTCCGCCTTCACCCGAGCAAGTCGGGCATCGTGCCCCTCTGGGGCGCTTTGTTTTGCCCCGAGGCTTTTGAGGTGCTGACAAGCGGTGGCGGCCGTGCTCAGCGGTAGGGCAACGCAGATGATGACGAGCTCACGATGCGCATCCGCCCAGCGTCTCGCCGCGTCGACGGCACGATGCAGGATCATGGCAGGCACCGAGCCCATCCAGAGAGCGGAGTCGCGTCCCGCATCTCGAGGCGATCACAGCGCATCGATGATCGCATTGAGGGTAGCGCTTGGCCGCATGGCCTTGGAGGCGAGCTCGTCGTCGGGAAGGTAGTAGCCGCCTACATCCATGGGCTTGCCCTGCACTTCGATCAGCTCGGCGGCGATCTTCGCCTCATTGTCCGACAACGCCTTCGCTACCGGCGCGAAGTAGTCGCGCAAGTCGGCGTCGTCGGACTCGGCGAGCGACTGTGCCCAGTAGAGCGCGAGGTAGAAATGGCTGCCGCGATTGTCGAGCTCATTGACTTTGCGCGAGGGCGATTTGTTCTCGAGAAGATATTTAGTCGCCGCTGCATCGAGCGTCTCTGCGAGAATCTTCACCTTGGGGTCGTCGTGGCGTTCCGCGAGAAAATCGAGCGAAGCCGCCAAGGCGAGAAACTCGCCGAGCGAGTCCCAGCGAAGATGGTTCTCTTTTTCGAACTGCTGGACGTGCTTGGGCGCAGAACCGCCAGCCCCCGTCTCGAACAGCCCGCCGCCATTCATCAGCGGCACGATTGAGAGCATCTTGGCGCTCGTGCCGACTTCGAGGATCGGAAAGAGGTCGGTCAGATAGTCGCGAAGGACGTTGCCAGTCACCGAGATGGTGTCCTTGCCCTCTCTCATCCGCTCGAGCGAGAAAAGCGTGGCCTCGGCCGGCGCCATGATGCGAATGTCCAAGCCCTCGGTGTCGTGCTCCGGAAGGTATTCGTTCACCTTGGCGATGAGCTGCGCATCGTGCGCCCGCGCCTGGTCGAGCCAAAAAATCGCCGGCACCCCAGTCGCGCGCGCCCGGCGGACCGCCAGGCCAACCCAGTCACGAACGGGTGCGTCCTTGGTTTGACAAGCGCGCCAGATATCGCCGGCCCCGACCATATGCTCCATCAGCGTCTTGCCACCCTCGTCGACCACCCTTACCACCCCGTCGGTCGAGACTTCGAAGGTCTTGTCGTGTGAGCCGTACTCCTCGGCCTTCTGCGCCATCAATCCGACGTTGGACACGCTGCCCATCGTCGTCGGGTCGAACGCCCCGTGCTTCTTGCAGAAGTCGATCACCGATTGGTAGACGGCGGCGTAGCTGCTGTCGGGGATGACGGCCTTGGCATCCTGCTGATCGCCCGCGGCGTTCCACATCTGCCCAGAGGTTCGGATCATGGCCGGCATCGAGGCATCGATGATGACATCGCTCGGGACGTGAAGGTTGGTGATGCCTTTGTCTGAATTGACCATCGCCAAGGCGGGCCCGCGATCGTATGCGTCCTTGATGTCAGCCTCGATTTCGGCGCGCTTGCCGGCCGGGAGGCTTTCGATTCGAGCAACAATCTCGGCAAAGCCATCGTTCGGGTTGGCTCCTAGCTTCTCGAGGGTCCCGGCATGCTTCGCGAAGACATCGGCGAAGAACACGCGAACCGCATGTCCAAAGATGATCGGGTCGCTGACCTTCATCATCGTCGCCTTCAGGTGCAGCGAAAAGAGTACGCCGAGCGCCTGTGCCTCTTTCACCTGCTCTCCGAGAAATGCGAGGAGCGCCTTTTTGCTCATGAACGTGCCGTCGAGGATCTCGCCTTCGAGCAAGGCCAGGCCGTCCTTCAAAATCGTGGTCTTTCCGTCTTTGGCGACGTGCTCGATGCGCACGCTAGTGGCGGCGGGCAGCGTGATCGACTTCTCGTTATGGAAGAAATCCCCTGCGCCCATCGTCGACACATGCGTCTTCGAGTTGCTGGACCAGGCCCCCATTGGGTGCGGATTCGCGCGCGCGTACTCCTTGACCGCCAGCGGTGCGCGACGGTCCGAGTTGCCCTCGCGGAGAACCGGATTGACGGCGCTACCCTTGACCTTGCCGTAGCGCTGCGCGATTGCGCGCTCCCCGTCGGTCTTCGGCTCTTCTGGGTAGTCCGGAACCGCAAAGCCTTTGCGCTGCAGCTCGGCAACGGCTGCTTTGAGTTGCGGTACCGATGCGCTGATGTTTGGAAGCTTGATGATGTTGGCGTCGGGCGTTTTCGCAAGACGTCCAAGCTCGGCCAGCGCATCGTCGATTCGCTGGCCCTTCTCGAGCGCTTCGGGGAAGCTTGCCAAGATTCGACCGGCCAAAGAGATGTCGGGGAGCTCGACGGCAACGCCCGCCGGAGCGGTGAACGCCCGAAGAATCGGCAGAAGCGAATACGTCGCCAGGAGCGGCGCTTCGTCGGTCTTGGTGTAAAGGATGGTCGGCTTCTGAGTCATCGTGATGCTTCTCTCGGTGCGGAAGATGTGCGCGACCGTTTCCCGCAAACTGACCTCGGCCGCAAGCCAGCGGCGGCAGCCTAGAGCAGCCCTCTCAGCTTTGCAGGCCGCTTCCTCCTCAATTTGGGGGAATTGCCGAAGTCGAGCCCGGCCCAGGCAATGCAGCCGTCATCCCTGGTAACGGCGTCTCACGGTCTGATAGGCTCGCCCGGAATGAACATTCTGATCACCTCGCTCATCGTCTACGTCATCATTTTCCACGTTTGGGCGATGGTGCTCGAGATGTTCTTATGGACCAAGCCCTTAGGCCGAAAGACGTTCGGCCTCTCGAAGGACGACGCCGAGACCTCGAAGACCCTCGCCGCCAACCAAGGCCTCTACAACGGCTTCCTTGCTGCAGGTCTCGTGTTGAGTTTCTTCGTCGCGAATACGGATACCGCCTTCACGCTGAAAGTGTTCTTTCTCGCCTGCGTGGCTTTGGCGGGGCTCTACGGCGGGATTACCGCAAAAATGTCGATCCTGTTCATGCAGGGTCTTCCCGCGATGATCGCACTCGCGCTGCTTTTGTTCGCGCAAGGTTGACGCCGGAGGTCAGCCCTGCTGAATCAAGGGAACGGCACGTTCCCCGATCATCATGCTGGGCGCATTCGTGTTGCTGCCCGTGATCTTCGGCATGATCGAAGCATCGACGACTCGCAGCCCCTGGATCCCCCGCACGCGTAGTCGTGGGTCGACGACGGCCATCTCGTCGACGCCCATTTTACAGGTGCCTACGGGGTGATACACCGTCCCCGCACGCAGCTTGACCTCTTCGATGAGCTCGGGGTCGCTCGCCCGCTCTGCACCCGGCGCGAGCTCTTCGGCAAGATGCTCGGCCATCTCCGGGTGGCTGCAAATCTCACGGCACTTGCGAATGGCGTCGAGGAAAAAGCGCATGTCCTCGGGCTCTTTGAGGTATGCCGGGTCGATGTGTGGAGCATCGGCTGCATCGGCCGAGGTCAGTCGCACTTCGCCGCGGCTTTTCGGATACAGAAGCGTCGGGAGGACCGACAAGCAGTGTCCGGTGTCGACGTACGCGCGCTCTGGGCCGTCCTGATTTGGGTCGGGGTACCCCCAGGGAAGCGTATGGAGTTGCAGATCAGGAATCGGGGCGTCGGGATGGCTCTTGATGAACGCGCATGCCTCGAAGACCGTTCGCCCGAACCAACTGCTTCCGAGCATGTACTCCTTGATCATGCCGCCGAAAAAGTGCGCCGCGGTGCCGCGATGCAGACTCGTGCGCGCCCGAAACACCAGAGGCACCAAGAGATGGTCATGCAGGTTCTGGCCGACGCCGGGGAGGTCCTGCTTCACCCCGATGCCATGCTCGCGAAGATGGTCGGCCGGCCCTAGTCCGGAAAGCATGAGCAGCTGCGGCGACCCAATTGTGCCTCCGGATAAAATCACCTCGCGGTTCGCACGATCGACGACGCGCTTGCCGGACTGCTCGTATTCCACGCCCGTGGCGCGGCCGTTGTCGATGATGACGCGTTGAACCAGGGCGCGCATTTCCAAGTGGAAGTTGGGCCGCGAGAGGCTCGGCTGAACATAGGCTTCACCGGTTCCGCTGCGAACACCATCGCGGCAAGACATCTGCAAGATGCTTGCGCAGTTCTGATTCTCCGCGTTGAAGTCGTCGAGAATGGGAATGTCGCAGACGGCGGAAACGGCCCTGATGAACGCATTGGAGACAGGGCTGAGCTCCTGCTCTGGGTGCCGGCTGATTCGAATCGGGCCGCCCACGCCGTGATACTCCGTCTCGCCGTCTTGGTGATCTTCGAGCCTCTTGTAGAACGGCAGCACGTCCTCGAAGCTCCAGCCTTCGCAGCCGCGGGCGGCCCAGTCGTTGTAGTTCTCTTTGTTCCCCCTGAGGTAGATCATCCCGTTGACCGAGCTCGAGCCGCCCACGACCTTTCCGCGCGTGTAGGTGATGCGCCGGTCGTTGAGATTCGCCTGTGGCGCCGTGTTGAAGCCCCAGTCGAACTTCGCCTTGAGCTGCGTGACCTGCTGAACGAGACTGATCATGCCGGGCTTGCGGACGAACGTCGTGCGATCACTGCCTCCGGCTTCGAGCAGCAGGACACTGACCTCGGGATTCTCCGCGAGGCGGGCAGCAACGATCGCTCCCGCAGAGCCCGAGCCCACCACGATGTAGTCGTAGTCAGCCATGGGCGCGCCAAAGTGGAACGTGTTTCACTCCGGCCGGTATAGCGGGCGAGGACGGATCTGGCTAGCGATCTGGATCGGCCGAGCTAGCCGGAGAGCGACGAAGCCCATTGGGCTGCTCCTCTCGACTTGCGCATTCGGTTTCCCCTGGCGACTACTTCTTTGGCGAGGCGCCCTCGACTGAGGCAGTCGCGAAAATCTCATCGCATAGGCCGCGCAGCGTCTCGAGTTGATCGGGGAGCAGGTAGCACGTCACCGTAATGGCTTCGTCTCCGGTGGCCAGCAACAGCTGGATCGTGTCCGTGTCCCCGCTGGGCCCCGACCAGCGGACGACGAACTCGTGTCCAGGCATTTCGCCAACCTGCAACCGTCCTTCGCTTCGAACGGCGGCCATGCCGGCGAGACGCTGCCTCGTGTAGTCCGCTAAATCCGTACGGCCGCCCTCGAACTCCACAGCCACCAGAGCGACCTTCGTGCCGCCGGCCGCGATCTTATACGGGGCTCCCCTGACCAAAAGTGTCGATTCGTTCGGTGGAGGCAACTCGACCCACCCACTCGGAACGCCAAACGACACGGCGACCCCCTTGGGGGTTTTAGCCGAGACCTTGATCCAATCTGCTGGAAGAGGAATGGCGGCGATTGATCGACTTGAGTTCGTCGTCCCGCTCTCCGTTTCCGCCTGGTCGTTGGCGCCATCGGCCTCCGAGTCCGCGGGGACGGTAGGCGTCTGTTCTTCCGCAACGGCAGCCTGTTCTCCTACGGCCGCCGCCTGTCGCTCTTCGACGGCAGCTGTTTCGTTGGTCTGGTTCCGCTTGCAGGCTGAAGCGAGCAGGGTCAACAAGGCGGCCATGAGTATGGTGGAAGTGGATCGCATCATGGGAACTCCTCTATCGCGCACGGTCTATAGCATAGCGGCGGACACCGCCCGCAACAAACCGAGAGAAGGGACTAGGAGTTACTGGGTTTGATCACGCCGATCATGCCACCGAGCGGATCGCGCAGAATGGCGAAGCGTCCGGGTTCGGCATCCATCGGCTCCGCAACGACGGTGGCTCCGTTTTTCTTGGCGCGCGCAAGGGTCTCGTCACAGTCGTCCACCGTGATGTACTGCAGCCACATCGTCGGGATGTCGGAGCTCGGAGCTTGCAGCATGCCGGCGCGCATTTGGTCTCCATCCTTGAAGATGTAGTACTTCCCATTTGGCATGGTCATCTCTTCGTGTGTGTATCCGAGCACCTTCTCATAGAACGCGAGGGATGCTTCGGGGTCCTGGGTCCAAAGCTCGTTCCAGTGGAGCGAACCCGGCCCGTCGACACGCGGGGGATCACCTGTCTCCCCCTTGAAGAGCGAGAACATGCCGCCTTGCGCATCACTCACGGGCTGCATCCGACCAACGCCGGGCACGTCGAACGCGTCGATGTGCGTCGCGCCACCCGCGGCCACGACTTTCTTCGCCGCCGCGTCGACGTCAGGGACTGAGACGTAGCTCACCCACGCTGTCGGTACGTCGCCCTGTGGCGACAGCACGCCACCCACGCCGGCTTCGCCCGCCTGAATCATCCAGTAGTCAGGACCCGCCTGCATTTTCGTTTGTTCGATGCGCCAGGGCAGGGTCTCGGGATAAAACGATACAGCTCGGTCGATGTCTTTTGTGAGTAACTCGAACCAAACAAACCTTCCGTGTTCGTAGCTCATGAGGGCTCCTTTCGTAGCGGGACGACGGCCCCGTCACTCCCCAGTCGAGCCGGGAGCTGATAATTCGACACCCTCTGGCGATTTTTTTCCAGCGTCATGTCGAGAACGGCCGCCCTCACTCGACTAAACCAAGAAAGGCAGGCAATTTCGGGTTCGCCGGGTTGCCCATCCCCTACGACGTACTTCGGCTGATCTTCACCTGTTGCCATCCGGCACTCCACCAGGAGGCGCAGCTGGCCTTGACTCTGCGGACGGTCGCAGGGCTTCCGACGATTGAGATCGCCCGCGCTCCCGAGGCCGAAGACCCCGAGCGCCGTTTCCTCGAAGGCCGGCTTCGTGAAGTTCGGGGCACGGCGATTCCTCGGGACCGCTGAGCACGGCAAACCCAGATAAACCTCGCCGCGGCCCCTTACGGACCGGCGCGCCCTACCCTATTGATCCAGGATGACCGGGAGCACCCGCCGTCGCAGCCACATGGCTGCCGGAGAAATGGAGCAAGCCAATGAGCCTAAAGCTAGGAACCACCGCACCTGATTTCGAAGCCGAGACCACCGAAGGGACCATTCGTTTTCACGACTGGGCCGGGGACAGTTGGGTCATCTTCTTTTCACATCCTGCAGACTTCACGCCCGTGTGCACCACTGAGCTTGGTCTCGTTGCGAAGCTCCGCGACCGATTTGCCAAGCGCAATGCAAAGACGCTAGCGATCAGCGTCGACTCACTCGAATCCCACCACGGCTGGATCGCGGACATCGAGCATACGCAGGACGTGAAGATGAACTTTCCGATCGTCGCGGATCCCGATCAGAAAGTCGCCACCCTCTACGAAATGATTCACCCGGAAGCCGATGCAAAGCTCACCGTTCGCTCGGTCTTCTTCATCGACCCAAACAAGAAAATCCGTGCGACCATCACGTATCCTCCCGCCACGGGCCGCAACTTCGAAGAGGTGCTGCGCGTGCTCGACGGCTTGCAGCTGACCGATGGTTACCAAGTCGCGACGCCAGCCAATTGGGAAGATGGAGACGATGTCGTCATCGTGCCGTCGATCACCGACCCGAAAGAGATCGCGCGGAAGTTCCCCAAGGGTCACCGTGAGCTCCGGCCGTACCTTCGGATGACGCCTCAGCCGAACAAGTAGCTTGCGATGATCGAACCGCTCTCTCAGGCTGGGCCCGTTCCCGTGGCCTGCCCTCCGCTGAGAGCGGCTATGGACGCACGAATCTCATCGGGTACGCGGACTTTCTCGCCGGTCTCGTAGTCGATGAGCACGACCACGGCGCTGCCACGCGCGACCGCAGCTCCATCCTTGGTCGCCAGGTGCTCTATGACGAAACTGGTATTGCCGACGCGTTGCAGGCGGGCGCCGACGACGACCGTGGCCGGATATTCGACCGGCGTGAGATAGTCACAGGTCGTCGACGCCAAGATGGGCCCGACCTTTTGTGGTCGAGTCGCGTCAATATCGATCCGTTCGAAGAACGCAATCCGCGCCGACTCGAACCAGCGGAGGTAGACGGTGTTGTTCACGTGACCGAAGGCGTCCATGTCGCCCCAGGCAACCGGGATCGAGAGCTGCACCGGATAACTGTCCATCGGGAGACGCTAGCATCCGGTCACATCGATGCCTCTGTGCAAAAGGCCTCTTCCCCTCCACGACGGAAGCGGGCAGTATCGTGGACATGCCACGCCAGCAGTTGAACCGCGCCTTGGTCGCACTTCATCGGGAGCTCGAATCCGGTGCAGAAATCGAGGCGGAGGACCGAGAGGCCCTGCTGCAAGCCGTCCGGGAAATCGAGGAAGCCCTGAGCCAGGACGACGCTGGAGAGCAGCCGGGCGAGGGAGGGCCTTTGAGCAAACGCGTCACCGCGCTCATCGAAGACTTCGAAACCTCTTATCCCAAGTTCGCAGACATCCTGAGGAGCGTCTCCGAGAGCCTCGCCAACTTGGGCATCTAGACCTCGATCAAAGGTCGGACGGCTCGTCGGTCATGCCGTCGCAATCTTCGTCGAGCGGCGTTTCTCCTTGAGGCGTGGGCAGCTCCATGGAGGGAAGGATTTCACCGATGCACGCACTCCAATCGCTTCCCGCGTCGTTGCATTGCTCGGAGCCGACCATGCAGGCTCCTACGTTCGCGGTGCCGGGTGGGCCGCCGTAGCAATCACGCATCGACCCGGGCTCGCACTCGATTCCGACGCTTCCGCCGAGGCCGCCGTTGCCTCCCTCGCCCATACCAGCGTCGACGCCCGCCGCGCCACCCACGTCACTCGAGGCGGTCGAGGAGTCGCTCGAGGATCCGGTCGTGAACCCCGCGCACCTTCAGGATCCATACCGGCACGAACCACCACGCTAGCTTGGCATCGAGCACGTGTACTACACGACAGCCAGTGTCCGCTTCTGTGAGCTCGAAGCCGTGCGTGCCTTTGACGAATGGTTGATCGGCTCGCCACACGAAGCGACGATTCCGCTCGAGCTCGTGGAGCGTCGCGCGGATGATGCCGTGGCGTTCCTCTGTCTCGCCAACTCTCAGCGGCCCCGGAGTACGTTCAAACGGGATCGATGGGGCGGGCCAGATCGGATCGCCCTCGGTGCCGATGGCCTCCAGTGCTTCGAAAACGTCCGACGCGGGGCGTGAGATCAATCGTGCGTGTTCATTTCGAATGTGCATCTTGCATCCTCCTAGCAACCATACGGTTCCGTATGTTTCTTAGATCCAGTCCTTGCGTCCGTCAATACGTCGCCGTATGGTGATGGCGGTGAAGGAGCGATTGAACGCCGCTGCATGGACCGAAATGGGATTGCGGGTTCTGGCCGACCAAGGGGTCGAAGCGGTCCGCGTCGAGCCCCTCGCGCGCGCGCTCGGGGTCACAAAGGGCAGCTTCTATTGGCATTTCTCGGACCGAAGGGAGCTGCTCGATTCCATGCTCCTTCATTGGACACAGTTGGCGACGCACGATGTGATCGAGACGGTCGAGCGCGCCTCCGATGATCCAGGTGAGCGCCTACGAGAGCTCACCCGGCTGGTCTTTCGACACGGGGGCCCGCTGGATCGGGCCGTGCGCGCCTGGGCTACTCACGACGATACTGCGGCCCACGCAATCGCACGAGTCGACGCCGAGCGATACGCCTTCGTCCGAAGACTGCTTGAAAACCGTGGGCTACCGGCGGAGGTCGCAGCGAGGCGCGCCCACCTGCTCTACACATCGCTAGTGGGAGAGCAGCACACTTCTCTCCGACTGAGTCGCAAGCGACGCGTCGACTGGGCGTTGCTCAATCTCGAGTCGCTTCTCGATCTTTCATAGTGCGTTCTGGACCGCAATGTCGATCGCAATTTTCGCCGTCTTCGCCGGAGATCGAGTTCATGTACGACACCGCGGGCGGCGTGCAGGTCAATCGCCTCAGCGACGTCCTCGCCACCGCGTTCGCGCAAGACCCCACCCTTGGACTGCAGCCAGACCTTCGATGTCGGCGATGAAGAAGCCTCTTGCGAGGCATACGCGGCCGCAGACTACGCTCCGAGGCTCTGAGAGAACGCCGGCACCGTCTGCACATGCTCTTTCTAAATGCTGACGTGAACTTCGTGCCCCTCGTAGGCGGCGATACCTTCGTCGACTTGGTGACCGAGCTCGCGTGCCAACACGAGCAACGAACGCGCAATCGCGAGCTCGTCGCCGATCAAGGGGCGATCCGGGTCATCGGGATTGCGCTTGGCCTTCCCTCTCCCCACGAGCTCGGCGCCTCCGATCGTGAGGCGAGCCTCCGCATCGGTCGTGTCGCCTTCCTCGACGACTTCGATTTTCACAGTGAATGATTTTGCCGCGCTCATTGGTCACCTCCTCAAACAAGGCCTGAGCATAGAAAATTCCGCACTTCCGGTCTACCACCCGAGTCGCCGGGTGCAATCGGTACTGTGGCTGGCTCTTAGGCTGATGCCCCTGCCTCGGCGTGCATGACGTCGTACGCTGCCGCCAGGTCGTGAAGAGCCTGCGCGCAGTCGCCGTTGAACGAAGAGCCGTGCATTATTGCCAACACGGCCGGATCCAACGCCGCAAGGGAACGGATCGTGCTTCCCGTGACTGGCGTTAGACATGATGCTTTGAAGACGGCTTCGGCTTCCTTGGCGGGTCCTATGATGTCCTTGGAAGTGACTGCGGGGCCTTTGCCCACTTGCGTGAAGAGATCGCCACAGAAAAGTGTCCGCGTCGTTTCCTCGAACAGCACCCGAGCCTCCCAACAATGGGGCACGTGGGGCGTATCGAGATGACGCACCCGCTTAACGCCGAGTTCCAAGACCTCTCCGTGTTGCATAGCCTTCGGAGGCCGGTCCGCGAGGTCGTTGAGCGAGACCATGCAGCCGACTTCGCCGTGCGCCACCACGGCTTGCGGTGCGGCTTCCAGCCATTGGTTCATGGACCCGCATTCATCCGATTCAACGTGTCCAAATGCGATCCACCTCAGTGACTTCACGGGAATCAGCTTCGCTATCGCCGCGTGGACTGCAGGAAACATCTTACGGGGCCCGGTGTGGAACAGCAGGGGCTCGTCAGCCCGAATCAAGAACTGGTTGAATGTAAACCCGGTGGGCCCGATCTCCGGCACGAACGTGCTGATACGGAAGATGTCGGGCGCAATCTCGTTGGTGTTCGTTTCCATGGTTACTCCAGTGTTCGAAGGGGCATCTAGGCTATCTCGCGTCCAAAACGACGACGGCGTCAAGTCTCCTTGCGAAGATCCGAGGCGCGTCGGGTCAGCGTCTTTACGTTCTACGCGTCCGAAACTATACGCAACTTGGAGGAGCGACGCCGTGGAAATGGAATACCGAAGACTTGGAAACACGGGACTCAAGCTCAGCGTGCTCTCGTTTGGCTCCTGGGTGACCTTCCACCATCAGCTCGGCAACGACACTGCGCTAGCCTGCATGCGCGCCGCCCGGGAAGCCGGCGTGAACTTCTTCGATAACGCGGAGTTCTACGCG
>Ga0316201_10001588_pt1 | contig 15472 bp, 11 predicted proteins | sample CS6wburrow_MG_FD_204516 | JGI IMG/M metagenome (GOLD analysis project Ga0316201, IMG submission 204516) | Coastal sediment microbial communities from Delaware Bay, Delaware, United States - CS-6 worm burrow | ecosystem: Environmental > Aquatic > Marine > Coastal > Sediment | place: USA... | reverse complement strand
AGTGAATATCCTCCCAGGTTGTCCCATTCCATACCTGTAAACACTGAACCTCATCAACGAAAACTAGCAATCCAATATCAGAGAACGAAGGACCAATTGAATTCCTGTTGGCTATGGTTGGAACCCTGGGAGGCATTAAACCACCGAAATGAATGTTGTCCTGAGTACTGCTAATTTCTAAGATGGATGCAGGACTGGGCGAAGTAGTATTGATCCCCACCTGGCTATACACCTCAGTACATATGAAAAGAAAACTATAAACAATTAAACGTAACACAAAGGACTCATTTCAATTCGAATTCAATACTATGAAATAAGTCGCTGTAAAACAGTGTGTTTTAGGCCATATCACCTCGATTTCATGAATGAAAGGCGAGTCTGTACAAAAGATTCATGAATAGACGGTCCCCGCTTTATTTAACTTCTTCGTAGTGCTCGTCCCAATCTTCGACATGAGGCTCGCCCAGTTTGCCAACCGACTTCGCCACGAGCATAGAAACGGTTGCATCACCTGTAACGTTGACAACGGTTCTGCACATGTCCAGCGGTCGGTCCACAGCAAAGATGAGCGCCAGTGCGATTGGGAAACGATCTGCGGGAAAGCCGATGGATTCCAGAACGATCACCAGCATTACCATTCCCGCACCGGGAACAGCGGCCGAGCCAATAGAGGCCAGCAGGGCCGTTAGTACAATGGTAAGTTGATCGGCGAACGTAAGGTCGAAAGCCAGGGCCTGGGAAATAAACACAGCTGCCACGGCCTGGTACAAACTTGTTCCATCCATATTTATGGTCGCACCCACAGGAAGAACGAAACTACTTACTTCCTTATCTACGCCTATGTGTTCTTCCACTCTTTCCATGGTAACCGGAAGGGTTGCGGCACTGGAACTCGTTGAGAAAGCCAGGAGTTGTGCCGGGCTGATCTCTTTCAAAAACCAGAATGGATTTTTCTTTACTATTGTCCCAACAACTACCAGGTAGAATCCGATCATCAGGATCAGGCCTAGCAGTACAGTACCTGCATATTTCAGAAGAGCGTACAACAAGTCCGGATCACCACTCGTTACAACAACATTTGCCAATAGGGCGAAAACAGCGAACGGGGCGGAAAGCATGATCAGGTCCACCATCTTAAGTACTACATAATTCAGGGAATCAAAAAGGTCCTTCAGAGGCTTAGCTCTCTTCTCACCGATGAGGAGCAATGAGATCCCAAGGAATATCGCAAAGACGATCACCTGCAACATCAATGAATTCTCACTCATAGCCTTGAAGGCATTGTCCGGTACCATGTCGACAAGAAACTGGAGCGGGCCACTTTCTTTTTGTCTTGAAGCTTCCTCGATCTTGGATTGAACACCACTATCCCCTGCATAGGTCTCGGTGAGTTTAGCGATGGTGTCTTCAGACACACCATCTCCCGGTTCGAGAACATTAACCAGTATCAACCCGATGGTGATCGCGATGACAGTTGTAAAAACATATGTAATGATGGTGCGCAACCCGATGTTACGGAACTTTGAAATATCCTTGAGATCCGAAATTCCCTTGATCAGTGATGCTAGGATAAGAGGAATCGCGATCAGTTTCAACAGCTTGATAAAAATGGTCCCGAAAGGGTTGATCCAGCTTTCCACGAAATTCGCTCCCCAGGAAACCTGGAGCATGATAAACCCAAAGACAAGCCCCAGCAACATTCCAATAAGGATCTTCCAGTGTAGCGCTAATTTTTTCATATGAAATACAATTCGATTAAATTTTTGATAGTCGGTTTAATAACCAGAAATCAGCCATTACCAGGGCAGCCATGGCCTCAACGATAGGAACAGCCCTTGGAACCACACAGGGGTCATGTCTTCCTTTACCTTCCATTTCCACGCTATTGCCCTCCGAATCTATGGTTCGTTGCGATTGCATGATAGTTGCGACCGGTTTGAAGGCCACGTTAAAATAGATATCGGCACCGTTGCTAATACCTCCCTGCACACCTCCACTGTTATTGGTTTGCGTGGTCCCGTCCTCATTAAAGATATCGTTGTGAAGACTGCCTTTCAACCGTGTTCCTGCAAAGCCACTGCCATATTCAAAGCCCTTTACCGCATTGATAGAAAGCATAGCTTTACCCATTTGCGCATGAAGTTTTTCAAAAACCGGCTCGCCCAGCCCCAATGGGACATTTTGTATTACACAGGTGATCATCCCACCAACCGTATCCCCTTCCTTGCGAATTTGTCGGATGTAGTGCTCCATTTCCTTCGCCATTTCAGCGTCTGCCGTGCGTACCGGATTCTTTTCTATTTCTGAAAAGTCAAGGTCGGTATAAGGTTTATTCAAACGTAATTCACCCACGGCAGATACATAGGCGGTAATTGAAATTTGTTTCAGTAGCTGCTTTGCCAGTGCTCCCGCCACTACCCGACAGGCAGTCTCCCTTGCAGAAGATCTTCCCCCTCCTCGGTAATCGCGAATACCGTATTTCTTATCGTAAGTGAAGTCGGCGTGAGAAGGTCGGTACGTATCTTTTATGTGTGAGTAATCCCTGGACTTCTGGTTGGTATTCTGAATAACGAATCCAATGGGAGTTCCGGTGGTCTTTCCTTCGAAGATCCCGGACAGGAACTGTACTTCGTCTTCTTCTTTACGCTGGGTAACGATGGCCGATTGCCCGGGCTTCCTGCGTTGCATTTCCATGAGGATGGCATGCATGTCTACTTCCAGGCCTGCAGGACAACCTTCTATGATCCCTCCGATGGCTTCGCCATGAGACTCCCCAAATGTGGTAAGCTTAAAAACGTTTCCGAAGGAATTACCTGCCATATACTGTTTTCAACAAATGTAGCGGTTACGTACGAATTATTAAAAAATAAACAGCTTTAAGATTCTTTTGAGCTCGGTGAAGAGCAGTAACATTTTGACTATCTATTAATAACATTCAATTAATACGTTTTGATAGGAATATAAAAATCTTTGTATCCCAAATCGGCGAGTTGAAAAGAAAGGTTGAAATAGTCGTTATTTCTGATGTTCATTTGGGGACCTACGGTTGTCATGCGAAGGAAGTACTTCAATACCTTAATTCAGTAAAACCAAAGAAGCTCATTCTCAACGGCGATATCTTTGATATCTGGCAGTTCCGGAAGCGCTATTTTCCTATAGCCCATCTTCAGGTAATTAAAAAGATTATTTCCCTGGCTGCTAAGGGAACCATGGTGTATTATCTCACGGGTAATCATGATGAAAAGCTGCGTAAGTTCAGTGATACTAAGATGGGGAATATCTATATCATGGATAAATTGGTCCTCGGATTAGACGGCAAAAAAGCCTGGTTTTTCCATGGTGACGTCTTCGATGCTTCTATACAACACGCCAAATGGCTGGCCAAACTGGGTGGTTGGGGTTACGATCTACTCATACGCATCAACAGTTTGGTAAACTTCCTCCTGGTTGGTCTTGGGAGAGAAAAATATTCTCTTTCAAAAAAAATCAAGAACTCGGTGAAAGGCGCCGTGAAGTTTATCTCCAACTTTGAGGAAACCGCTGCGGAACTGGCAATTCACAATGAATACGATTATGTAGTTTGCGGTCATATTCACCAACCGGTGATCAAGAAGTTTTCGAATGAGAACGGTTCATGCACTTATATGAACAGTGGTGACTGGGTTGAGAATCTTACAGCCCTTGAATACAATCACGAACAATGGAGGATTTATCATCACGGTGAAAAGGACATTTACCTCGCTCCTGACCTTGAGATGGAAATGGACGATGATGAGGACCTGCCGGATCTTCTTTCGGCCTTCACTTCGCTTTGATCATTTTAAAGCATTCCTGAGGATCGTGATGGGATGCAGGGCCACTCTACTCGTTCCATCCTTTATTTGATGCCGGCAACTGGTACCGTTGGCTGCAATAATGGTTTCCTTCGGACTTTTGGTGATCGAAGGAAATAAGCGTAGTGCCCCGATTTTCATACTTAGCTCGTAATGCTCCTTTTCATAGCCGAAACTTCCAGCCATTCCACAACAGCCGGATGTAATGAGCCTGGGCTTATAATTTTTGGGAAGATTCAGGATATCGAAGGTGACCTTCTGATTGCTTAAAGCCTTTTGATGACAGTGAACATGGATCTTTATTTCCTTAGTATCACTGGTGAACATTTCCGGAGTTATTCTGCCTTTTTCTATTTCCGAAGCCAGGTATTCTTCTATAAGTAAGCTGTTTTCAGAAATTGTCCTGGCCGACTCCCTGTCTTCCGCCAAACGTAAATACTCATCCCGAAAACCGAGTATTGCGGAAGGCTCAATCCCAACCAGTGGCCGTTCCGAGTTGATCTTACCTTTCAAATAAGAAACATTCTTGTTGATCTCTAATCGTGCCTCTTCCAAAAATCCCTTGGATAAGAGGGCCCGGGCACTGTCCAAATGTGATACAACTGCCACATTATACCCTAGTCCTTCCAATAGCTCCAGGGTATCTTTTGCAATGTTTGCATCGAGATAATTGCTGAATTCATCCACGAACAATACAAGATCATGAGAATTCATAACATTCTCATATTGTTTGCTTTTGAACTCCTTACTGAAACTTTTGGTTGATAACAAAGGAATACTTCTTTCAGGGGCTATTTCACTTATTTTTTTAAGTATTCCTGAAGTGAACCTCGTCCTGAAAAACCAGTTGGCTAATTTGGGAAATGCCGCTGCCCTTCGATTATAGATACTGCTCTTTGCGAACAACTTGTTGGAGAGCGATATCTTGTTCGATTGATTGTATTGGTACTGGAATTCCGACTTAACCGCGGCGATGTTCACATTACTGGGGCATTCACTTGCACAGGCTTTACAGCTGAGGCACAGGTCCATCGCCTCTTTTAAATCTTCGGAATTGAATTTGTTAACCCCATTAGTAGTGGTTAATACCTCCCGAAGTACGTTCGCACGGCCCCTGGTGCTGTCCTTCTCCTCCCTTGTAGCATGATAGCTGGGGCACATCATACCAGATGAATTCTCAGTTTTCCTGCAGTCTCCACTTCCATTGCAACTTTCCGCCAGGCGCAGAATTCCAAGGGAATCGTCGAAACTCATGAAGGTAGGAATCTCGGGTTCTGCCCTATCAGTTTCATATCGGAGTGATGCATCCATCTTCCAGGGATGAACGATCTTGCCAGGATTGAAGATATTGTTCGGATCGAATACCTGTTTAACTTTCCGAAGTAGGTCGTAGTTCTTCTCTCCTACCAGTAACGGCAAAAACTCACCTCGTACGATGCCATCGCCGTGCTCTCCTGAGAAAGAACCTTTATATTTCTTCACCAGTTTGGCAACATCAGTGGTGATCTTCCTGAAATAATCCACTCCCTCACTGGTCTTTAGATTCAGGATAGGCCTTAAGTGAAGTTCTCCGGCTCCTGCATGGGCGTAATACACGGCTTTCTGACCGTAGGAATGCATCAAGGCCTCGAATTCTTCTATATAAGAAGGAAGATCATTCAGGGTCACCGCCGTATCTTCAATGCACGCCACTGCTTTTTTGTCGCCTACCATATTACCCAGCAGTCCCAGTCCGGCTTTTCTTAGTTCCAATGCTTTGTTGATCTCATCTTCCTTCAAAACAGGCCTGTTGTAACTGCGCCCTGATTCTTTTAGAGTTTCCAGTAGTGCTTCTATCTTAGTATTGAGTCCTTCTTTCGTGCTATCTCGAAGTTCCAACATCAGAAGGGCTTTTGGGTTGCCTTCAACAAACCACCGATAGGATTCATATTTTTTGTTAGATCGCGTGCAGTCCAGGATGATGTCGTCCATTAATTCACAGGTATACAACTCGTGGTTCATAGTGACGATGACATCTTTCAGGCAGTCGTGCAGTTTTTCGTACTGCGCAACGATCAATGCTGCTTCAGGAGGCGGAAGATCGTCAAGTCTAAGCGTGATTTCCGTGGTAAATGCCAGGGTTCCCTCGCTGCCGCTAAGTAAATCACAGAGATTGATGTTTTTATCCGTTTCAGAAAAAACAGAAGAATCGATGAGCGCATCGAGTGCATAACCGGTATTCCTACGGTGGATATCCGCCTTCGGAAACTGATCATGGATCTCCTTTTTTACCGCTTCGGAATTCAATTCGGCGTGCAACAGTCCATGAATGCTCCCTTCCAGGGAAGGATCTAGGCTTTTTGTGATGAAGGCTTCTTTCGAAAGTGGGCCGAACTCAACTTCTTCCCCGTTGGAGAGAATTGTTTTTAATCGAATTACCTTGTCGCGTGTAACACCGTACCGAATACTGGTTGTGCCGGAACTGTTGTTACCCACCATACCGCCAATCATGCAGCGATTCGATGTGGAGGTATTGGGTCCGAAGTACAGGCCGTATGGCTCCAAATAGGTGTTCAGCTCGTCGCGGATCACACCGGGTTCCACGGTCACGGTTTTATTTTCAATATCCAGGTCCAATATTTTGGTGAAATAGCGGGACACATCCACTATGATACCCTCACCCACGCACTGCCCGGCAAGAGAGGTTCCTGCCGTTCTGGGCACCAGGGATGTATTGTTTTCCGTAGCGAACCGGATGAGTTGTATAATGTCCTTGGAAGTTTTTGGAAAGGCAACAGCAAGAGGTAGTTTCCGGTATACTGATGCATCCGTGGCATACAATTTTCGATGCAGTTCATCGTAATGAAACTCACCTTTGAATTTATACTGAAATGCTGCTAATCTATCCTTCATAAGAGTAAAGAGTAAAGGTAAGAAACCCTGTCAATATCACTTCCTATTGGACATTGAAAAACAATTAATAAGTTTTACAATCGTTAATTGTAATTGTAACTACTTTGCGTAATTTTGATATAAACTAAATCTACAATCTATGAAAAAACTCTTGCTCACATTAGTAGCGATCACACTGATTTCAGTATCCATGAATGCTCAGCGCATCTCGAAAAACGCCCTTGGACTCCGACTAGGAGATAGTGACGGTTTCGGAACAGAAGTGAATTACCAGCTTGGACTTGGAGAGAACAACCGTCTCGAATTAGGTCTCGGGTGGCGTTCCGGTGACAGATTGAATGCGTACAAAATTGCTGCATTGTATCAATGGGTTTGGGTCCTTGATGGCAACTTCAATTGGTACGCAGGTGCAGGTGGAGGTGCGGGACAGGTGAACTTCGATGATAATTTTCCGGGGGATCCCGACAATGAAACCTTCTTGTTCGCGGCTGGTGATATAGGAATTGAGTACAACTTTGATATACCGTTATTGTTGTCCCTTGATTTCAGGCCGGAATTCGGTTTTGGTGATTACCGCGACGACGTAGATTTTGATATTGCCCTCGGTATCAGGTATCAATTTCAGTAAAAATAAATTTTCTTGATAAAAATCCTGTGCAGCGATGCACGGGATTTTTTATGACACCAGTTGCAAGGCTCTTTCATACACCGCTTCGTATTGCGGAACGATGATCTTTGTATCGAATCTCGATGCTTCCTGCTTGGCCTGGGCTTTGAATTTGGACAAAGTCTCTTCAGAAGAGAGAATAGAAATCGCACGGGCCGCCATATCTTCCACGTCGCCCACATCGCTGAGGTATCCACTAACTCCTTGTACATTCACCTCGGGAAGTCCTCCGGTATTCGTTGAAATTACTGGCACACCACTTGCCATGGCTTCCAGTGCAGCCAGACCAAAGCTTTCTTTTTCAGAAGGTAAAAGGAAGAGGTCTGAGAAGCACAAAATCTTATCCACTTCATTACTATTGCCAAGGAAAGCTACCTTTTCTTCTATGCCTTTCGACTTGCAAAGCTTTTCACAGGCATCTTTTTCAGGTCCTTCTCCAACGATGAGCAACCTCGAAGGTATTTGTTTGTTGATCCTGTCGAAGATCTCTATCACGTCCTTTACGCGCTTTACAGGACGCAGGTTACTGATGTGAGTAATGATCCGTTCATGTGGTTCGGCCATTAGGTCACGCTGACATTCGGTGTACGGATTCACGTGTTTTTCAACATCGATGAAGTTGGGTACAACAATGATCTCTTTTTTAATATCGAATAATTTCAGGGTGTCTTCCTTCAAACTTTCAGAAACAGAAGTAACCACATCACTTTTGTTTATGCTGAAGGTAACTGCGGGTTTGTAGAACGGATGATTTCCCACCAGCGTAATATCGGTACCATGAAGCGTTGTTACCATTGGAATGCTGATGCCTTCTGCCTGCAGCATCTTTTTAGCCATGTAACCCGCATAAGCATGGGGTATGGCATAGTGTACATGCAGGAGGTCGATCTTATACTGTTTTACCACGTTCACAAGCTTACTGGAAAGTGCTAATTCGTACGGTTGATAGTGAAATAAAGGATACTCGTTAACCGAAACTTCATGAAAATGAACATGATGGGATATGAGTTCGAGTCGGACAGGCTGTTTGTAGGTGATAAAGTGTACCTCATGACCGTGTTCGGTAAGAGCAATTCCTAGTTCCGTGGCTACTACTCCACTTCCTCCAAAGGTTGGATAACAAACTATCGCGATCTTCATATCATTCGTCTAAGGTATAATCAATTGCTTCGTAAATGGCTTCCTGTATCTTACTTCGCAGATCACTACTTATAAGTTTTCTGTTGTCGGCAGAAGGATAGGTTCTGTTCGACAAAAATACATAAACGATCTCCTGTTCCGGATCGGCCCAGGTAAAAGTTCCCGTAAATCCACTGTGCCCGAAGCTGGTCATTGAAACACAGCCACAGGTGGGACCTATGTCTCCCAGTTGAGGTTTGTCGAATCCCACGCCTCTCCTTACATCTTTGTCGCAATAATAACAGGTATTAAAAAGATCAAGAGTTTCAGATTTGAAGTATCGCCTGCCACCGTAATATCCTTTCCACAGGTACATCTGCATGATCTTGGCAACATCATTCGCATTGCTGAATAAGCCCGCATGCCCGCTAACTCCGCCTAACATAGCCGCACCCTGATCGTGAACATAACCCTGAACTGTTTGCATTCGGAAATAATTGTCTTCTTCCGTAGGTACAATATCGTCTTTGGAAAACTTTCCGATAGGGTTGTAAGTAGTGTAATTCGCACCCAGGGGACCGTACAGATCCCTTTGGGTAAGCAGATCCAGTGAGGTTCCGTAGAAATCCTCCAGGTATTTCTTCAGAATATAAAATGGCAGGTCACTGTATTTATAACTCAGTCTGCTGCGCAGCTCGCTTTCTTTGATAGCGTCGTAAATGCTGTCCTTATAATCTTTTCTCATATACATGTCCTCTGCCACCTGGATACTGAACTCATCCGATTTGGTCGCCGAATAATACTTAGAACTGGGCTTTTTTGTCACCGAGTCAAGCGTTTGAAAATAGAAAGGGATCCAGGCTCGCAGTCTGGCATAGTGGGAAAGCATATCCCGCAAATTGATATTCTCCTTGTTGGAACCTTTGTATTCAGGTAGCATTTCGGATAACTTGCTGTCCATATTGATAATGTCCCGGTCCACCAGTGACATTACCATCGGAAGCGTTGCCAGTATCTTGGTTAGAGAAGCCACATCGTAAACATCATCGGACCGAACCCTGAGTTTTCTCTCCTGGGTATGATGTCCGAAATTTTTATTGTAGATCACTTTACCCTTCCTTGCGACGAGGATCTGGGCTCCTGGCATCATATCTCCCCACAGCCCTATGCGGGCCAGCGAATCTATTTTCTTCAATTTATAGCTGTTCACCCCAACACTTTCGGGAGTTCCGTATTGGAGACGGCGTAAGGATTTTGTCTGAAAACGCGTATTCAATGGAAAGTCTTTCCCCAAAGATACAGGAAGCCTGCCATTGGCTTCGCGTGCCCCGAAGATCAACTGGGCGGATAATTCCTGGGCAACCTGGCTGTTTTGGTAAGACATTATTACTCCGTTGAGATTACCCGGTGCATTGATATCCAGCATGGCGTAGGGCCTGGCAAATATATCCAGGATCACCGTATTCGTTCTCGCGATCTCGTATAGCCAAACCAGTTCTTTATCCGTGAATTTATAGTCTTTCCAGGGGTTTTCATTGGATTTATGGAAACCGATGATCACGTAATTGTAATTTTTCAGTTTCTGAAGATAGCTATCCAGTGTTTTCGCCTTCACCCAATCTACGTCCGCGTATTTTCGGAGTTGGTCGAGAAAGGGCCTTCCGTCGTCATCGCCTAAATTGACATAAGCTATCTTTTTATCCTGAAGATCTTTGATAGGCAGCACTCCCTCATCATTCTTAATCACCGTAAGTGCCTGCTCCATGGATAGTTCGTACAGGGCGTCATCTATAACCGAATTAAGGTCTTCGTAGAGGTAATTGGTATTTACCGGTCGGTATTCATTGAGGCCTACAAGGTATTTGGCGTACAGTATTTTCTTTACCGAATGCGCCAACCTTTCCTCAGTGATGATCTCCTCCCTGTAGGCATTGACCAGCATTTCCTGCGCTTTCGGGATGTCTTCAGAAATAAGTAATACATCATTACCGGCGAGAAAGGCCGCAAGATCGATCTCTCCCGGCTCACTAAAGTTGGATGCACCTTTCATATTTAGGGCATCTGTGAATATAAGTCCGTTGAAACCAAGTTCTCCCTTGAGAGTTCCCGTAACTATATCTTCTGAAATGGAAGAAGGATAATCATCTCGTTTTTCCATGGACGGAACATTGAGATGTGCCACCATTACACTGCTCAATCCCTGGCTTATAAGCTGTTTATAAGGATAAAGTTCGATGTTATCGATACGTTCTTTGCTGAAATTAATGGTAGGCAGGGTTTTATGAGAATCGGTATCGGTGTCCCCGTGTCCCGGGAAATGCTTGGCATTGGCCAGCACCCCGGCCTTCTGCATTCCCTTCATAAATGCCAATGCTTTGAGGGTTACATTTTCTTTGTCCTCACCAAATGAACGGTTGCCTATAATGGGATTCTTCGGATTTGTATTTATGTCGACCACCGGGGCGAAATTGATATGCACTCCTAAACGTTTCGAATGAACGCCAATGCGATGCCCTACCTTCTCAACTATCGAATTATCTGCTATGGCCCCTAATGTCATATTCCATGGATAGGAGTAAGTGGAATCCAGGCGCATCCCCAGTCCCCATTCGGCATCCATTCCTATCATCAGCGGAACCTCTGCTAATTCCTGAAATTCATTATTGAGTTTTGCCTGTCGCATAGGGCCGCCTTTGGAGAAGATGACACCACCGATATAATTGTCTGTAATCAATTTTCGTGTTTTGTCGTTCACGGCATCTGAGTCGCTCGAGAACACAACCGTCATAAAGAGCTGACCCACCTTCTCCTGAAGAGACATTTTGTTGTAGATGCTATCTACCCATTTCTTCTGGTTCTCAAAGTCGTTCTTATCGATAAGAGGGTTGATTTGCTGCCCGTGAGAATACAGGAATGTGAACGCAATAAGTGAGGTTACGAGCAATCGTTTCATATGTCGAATGTAACAAAAACTATGCTAAAAAACGACTGTGCCAGCTGTCCTTTGCAGGCACTTCCCAGTGTTCTTTATATTCGGCTTTTGTATTTACTAAGTTGTTGAAAACTATAGTGTTTGGGGATACGGAACGAGCCTTGGCCATTTTTTTGAAATCGGCCAGTGATTTATGTGCGATGAATTCACCATTGTAAAAAGTGACGTTCATCTTATCCATTAGGTCAACATCCAGTTCTTTTTCGAGGGCCTGAATAAAACGCACTGAAGCATCTATACTACAACCGGAAGCCGAGGCATTGGCCTGGTTCAGCCCAATAACGATAAAACGATTGTAACGAACTTCACAGCCGGCCTCAAGACTAGCCCCGTGTGCCGTCCATTGGGCCAGGAAGTCGGCAGTTTTATTTTCTATGGCTGAAACCTCCTCATCTGAAAGTTTGCGATTGGCCTGGTAGATCCAGATCCTGGATTCATCGGGTAATTTTTCGAAATCTGTTACCATGATTATAAGTCTTCGGCATTTGCGATCATTTCGGCAACATCCATTACCGAAATCTCTCCTTCCTTTTCCTTCGCTTTTATCCCATCGGTCATCATGGTATTACAGAACGGGCAACCGGCAGCGATCATATCCGGTTTGGTTTCCAGTGCTTCTTCGGTACGCTCTATATTCACGTCTTTATCTCCTTTTTCGGGCTCCTTGAACATTTGCGCTCCTCCGGCACCACAACAGAGTCCGCGGGATTTACATCGTTTCATCTCCACCAATTCCACTTCCAGTTTACGCAGAAGTTCCCTTGGGGCTTCGTATTCGTTGTTGGCTCTGCCAAGGTAACAAGGATCGTGGAAGGTGATCCTTTTTCCTTTGAACTTTCCGCCTTCAACCTTGAGCCGGCCCTCGTTCAGCAGGTCCCTCAGGAATTGGGTGTGGTGTACCACATCGTAATTTCCTCCCAGTCCGGGATATTCATTTTTCAGGGTATTGAAACAATGTGGGCAGGCGGTTACTATCTTTTTTATCTCATAACCATTCAGAACCTGGATATTCATCATGGCCTGCATCTGGAACAGGAATTCGTTTCCCGCTCGCTTGGCAGGATCTCCCGAACAGCTTTCCTCCGTTCCAAGCACGGCAAAATCAACCCCGGCATTGTGCAACAGTTTTACGAACGCCTTGGTGATCTTCTTGGCCCTGTCGTCGAAACTTCCCGCACAACCCACCCAGAAAAGAACTTCCGGCTGTTTCCCCTGTGCCATGTATTCTGCCATGGTTGGCACCTGAATGGTCTCGCTCATAATAATCGTTTTAATCTTCGAATACCTGGATTTTTATCTTCTTCTCTACCAGGTCGGTAAATTTTCCTCTGTATCGGGTAGCTTTTACCAGGTGATTATCGATCCAGTGATAATTTCCTCCTCTTGGTTTCCCCATAAGCAGTGAGTGGTATTTGAACCCGTGTTTTTTCAGCCAGGCTTCGGTGATCTCCCTGTGATCTTCGGTTCTTGACGTAAAGTAGCAGATAAGATGTCCTTCGTCATACCACTTATTACATGTTTTTAATGCATCCGGAAAGGGTTCGCAGGTTGCCATTCGCTCTGGTTGTTCATTGGGAACATCTTCGGTTATGGTTCCGTCTATATCAATTAGATAATTCTTTATACCTTTCGGTAATACCGGGCTTACCTGTTCTCCTTGTTCTACTTTTTCATGCAGTAATTTCTCCGCTTCTTCTCTTTTCATTTTATGCTTCGTTTTTCCAGTTCAATCTATCCATTTGATTATACGGCCATGGTGCGCCGTTATTTTCTATGTTGGTCATCGCCACGTTCAACTCTGTAGGGGCGGCAGATTGCTCCATGACCAGGTATTGTCTCATGTCCATGATTATGGAAAGAGGATCTATACTCACGGGGCAGGCTTCCACGCATGCATTGCATGTGGTACAGGCCCAAAGTTCCTCCCTGGAGATATAATCGTCCAGCAACTGCTTTCCGTCTTCTTTGAATTCACCGTTCTTGTTGATATTCTTTCCTACTTCCTCCAGTCGGTCCCGCGTATCCATCATGATCTTACGGGGCGACAATTTCTTTCCGGTCTGGTTGGCCGGGCATTCACTGGTACAGCGGCCACATTCGGTACAGGTGTAAGCGTTCAGAAGTTGAACCCTGCTTAGGTCCATTACATCACTGGCTCCGAACTTCGCGGGAGTTTCGGCACCTTCCGGAGGTGCAGCAAATGGATCGGCATTGGGATCCATCATCAGTTTTACCTCATTGGTAACCGAGTCCAGGTTGTTGAATTGTCCTTTTGGGCGGATCTTTCCGAAGAATACATTGGGAAAAGCCAATAGTATATGAAGGTGTTTACTGAAGTAGAGGTAATTCAGGAATACAAGAATTCCCAGAATGTGGAACCACCAGGCAATGCGTTCGACAAGGATCAGGGAATCTATTGACATATCGCTGAAAAGCGGCAGCAGGAAATTACTCACAGGAAACATTCCTGCTTCGGAATAGTGATCTGCTCCCATGATCTGCAACTGATGATCTGCTGCATTCATTGTAAGGAAAAGCAGCATTAAGACAACTTCGAAATAAAGAATGTTGTTCGCGTCATTCTTTGGCCAGCCTTTCATCTCGGGGCTCAGGAATCGTTTTATTCGCTGAATGTTTCTCCTGATCCAAAAAACTATAACAGCAACCAAGACCAGTAGTGCTAAAATTTCGAAAGCAGCAATGAGCCAGTCGTACACCGGCCCCAGGAAAGCAAATATCCTGTGCGTTCCGAAGATCCCGTCTATAATGATCTCAAGAACTTCGACATTGATAATCACAAAGCCAAGGTAGACAATGATATGCATGATCCCTGAAACAGGGCGGACCACCATTTTAGATTGTCCCAGGGCTATACGGGCCACGTTGCCCCAGCGTTCTTTTTTGTCGGTTACCTCCCCTATTTCACGTCCCAGTTTAATGTTTCGGATCACTTTCCGAATATTTCGGGTGAAGTAACCGATCCCTGCTAACAATGCGATCAGGAACAAGATATTTGGTAAATAGTCCAGCATTTACTCTTCGTTTTCTTTTGGTGGTTCGTAGGGTTTAGGTCGTTTACCGAAGAGCGAAAAATGCACATAGCGCTTCGGATTCAGTCTCATATCCTCTAACAATTTTTCTATTTGAAGGGACGCACCCGAGAGATTGTCGTACAACTCCTCGTCTTTAAGCAATTTACCCACAGTTCCTTCTCCACTTTCTATTTGGGCAGCAATACTGTTGAAGCGTTCCAGCGTACCTTCGAGTTCTTTCACCATTTTTCCAACTTCGATCTCGGCCAGGGAGTCGGAAAGCTTTGCAAAATTTTCCGAAGTTCTGTCCAGGTTGGCTATGGTGCTGTTCAAGTTGTCTTTATTGTCTTTAAAAAGTGTGTTCAAGGAAGAGGAAGCTCCCCTGAATTCGGCCACGGTGGCACTTAGGTTGGCAATGGTTTTCTTAAGATTGTCCCTGCTATCGGTGTCCAGAACCTCATTGATGCTAATGAGCAAGGTATCCAAACTAGTAAGTGTACTCGCAACCTTAGCTTCTAATGGTGCCAGCTTTCCTGTTACCTGGTCCAGTATGTTCTGTTGTATTTCACCCTTTAATGTATCTCCTGGCCTTGCAACGTTGTTCGGATCGTAGGATGGTTTTAAACCCAGATTATTTCCGCCGATAAAACTACTGCTGTATATCTCTACTACACTTTCTTTGGAAAAACTGAATTCCTTTTCCACCGAAAAAGTAACAAGCAGATCCCCATTTCCGTTCACAAAATCGATATCAAGTACTTTACCCACCTGGTAACCGTTAATGGTTACGGGAGCACCGATGGCAAGTCCCTCCACATTGTTATACTTTACGAAAAAGGTTCGTTGATTTTCGAGTAGATTGGTCCCTTTAAGATAGCTGTAACCGAAGATGAAAAGTAGAATAACTACTATAGCGAAAATGCCTGTTTTTAGTTCT
>Ga0316201_10001587_pt1 | contig 15475 bp, 15 predicted proteins | sample CS6wburrow_MG_FD_204516 | JGI IMG/M metagenome (GOLD analysis project Ga0316201, IMG submission 204516) | Coastal sediment microbial communities from Delaware Bay, Delaware, United States - CS-6 worm burrow | ecosystem: Environmental > Aquatic > Marine > Coastal > Sediment | place: USA... | reverse complement strand
CGGCCGCGTACCTGCTGAAGCGTAGCCGGCGGGATATGGCCAGTTTGTATGGCTTGCTGGACAAACTGGACCTGGAAGCGCTGCGTGCACAGCGCCGTCTGACTATTCCGTTCGTACGGGACGTATTGGGAAAAGTCGTCGACTAGTTTTAATCTCCAGGCAGATTGGTCACATCGTGTGTGAACCGGCCGACACTCCGCGCACACAGCGCAGCGGACAACACACCCTCACACGCCTGCGGCTATAGATTCGGGTATGTTGTCCACTGCGCTCTTTCAATCGCATCATAGGTTTCTGAGCCGACTCCATACCGTGATCAAGACGGGGTGGGGCAGGTAGCCGAATCTATAGCCGAGCTGGCAGTTCGACAAAATACGTGGCGAGGGTGGAACTCGCGAGGCGTGTTCGGCTGCCTGTCCCGCACCGGCTTCATTCGAGCCTGTTAATGATCGTTAGCGGGGAATTCGCTGTGACCAATCTGCCTGGAGATTAAAACTAGTCAGCCAGTCGCTTCGCTATGTCGGCGACGCGCTTGCCGAGCGCCTGGGCAAGCTGTTTCTCCTCATCTGACAAAGCGTCGGCCGAGCGATTCCAGGTGACGTGCGTTGGGCCGTAAGGCGTGCCACCCGTCGTTGTCGTTGAAAGCGCTGCCTCAGTGTAGGGCACCCCGACGATGATCATGCCGTGATGAAGCAGCGGTACCGCCATAGTGAGCAGCGTTGTCTCCTGGCCGCCATGCAGTGATCCTGTGGATGCGAAAAAGCCGGCAGGCTTGCCAACGAGTACTCCGCGCAGCCAGTCGCCAATCGTCCCATCGAAGAAGTGCTTCAGCGGTGCGGCCATGTTGCCGAAATTGCTCGGACTGCCAAGAATGAGTCCCGCGCATTCCTCGAGATCGGCGTTGGTCGCGTAGGGCGGGCCTGTATCGGGGACTGAGTTGTCGGTTGCTTCTGCGATGCTCGACACTGCCGGTACCGTTCGCAGACGCGCAGACATGCCACCGACAGCGTCCACGCCTTTGCAGATTTCGCGTGCGAGTGCCTCGGTAGCTCCGCTTTGCGAGTAATAGAGAACCAGGACGTCGGCCATCAGGACAGCAACTCTTTTACGTTTTCGGGAGGACGGCCAACAACGGCTCGACCACTGTCGGTATCCACGATAATGGGGCGTTCCAGCACGATCGGGTGCTTCTCGACCCACGCGGCCAGTGCTGTATCGTCTGCGAGATCCGGCAAGTCATTAGCGTCCTTGAATTCGCGCTCTCCGCGACGCAACAGCTCCGCGACTGGTCTGCCGAGTTTTTTAGTGATATTGAGAATCTCGGCAGCCGATGGTGTGTCCTGCAGGTAGAGGACAATAGTTGGTTCAGTGCCAGCATCCCGGATAATTTCGAGTGTTTTCCGTGACTTGGAGCAACGCGGATTGTGATAAATCTTGATTGACATGAGGGCCTCTTGCAGATGGGACCTGTTTTGGCGAAAACGCGCACTCTAGCAGGCCGCGCCGGGTCAGTCAGCGTTCTTTGATGTGCTTGACGGGTGCCATTGCGGTTGCTAGTTTGTTCAGCCCGCAGTATTTACGTCAATAATAAGAACAAACGTGCAACTCTCCGGAATACAAACATTTATCAAAGGTTTACTTCTGACCGTACTGCTGTCGACGACGGCCTGTGAAACGGCACCGCCGGTGCAGGAAATGAGCGATGCCCGCCAGGCGATTGCCGTTGCGCGAGAGGCCGGCGCTGCCGAGCGGGCAGCATTTCACCTGAAGGCTGCCGAGGATTACCTCGAGAGCGCGGAAGCGGCCCTTAACGAGCACGCGTATTCGGAGGCTCGTCGCGATGCCAAGCAGGCGAAAATGAAAGCGCTGGATGCGCTGAAAGCCAGCGAGCTAACCCCCGACCAGGACTGAACCCCGCGATGACTGCCGAAGCGCGACTGTTCACGGTGTATGGCCGTGTGCAGGGAGTATGGTTTCGCGACAGCACACGGCGTGAAGCCGAGAGACTCGGCATAGCCGGCTACGCGATCAACCGGCCCGACGGCACTGTCGAAGTGCTGGCTTGTGGCGCCGGCAATGCACTGGATGAACTTGCAGACTGGTTACAGTCAGGACCACCGATGGCGTCGGTGACACGCGTCGACGTGCGTGACGCTGACGCTGACGAGCCCCACGGGTTTCGCATCGGCTAAGGTAGTCTGCGGGCCGGACCTTGCAAATGATCTAAGCCTGAAACCACTTCTTGCTGAGTTTATCGATCACCTTGTTCGGATATTTTCGTTTGCCCAGGCTGCCGTTGTAGCGCCCCAGCGCGCGTTGCAGATCGCCTTTTTCCTTGTCGTAATAGAAGCGCAGGATCGTACAGCCGTAACGCAGATTAGTGTTGGTGTGGAGGAGGTTGTCATCGGGGCGGCCGATCTCCTCGATCCAGAATGGCATGATCTGCATGAGCCCGAGCGCGCCGGCGACCGAAATCGCGTATCGATCGAAGTTACTCTCGACCTCAATGACCGCGAGAATCAGTTCGGGCGGCAGATCGACTCGCTTGGCTTCCATATGCACGAGCCGGAGCATCTCGATCCGTTCCTCCGGATCCTCTACCTGTCGTTCGAGACGGCGAGACATGTCAGTCAGCCAGACCTCGGCATCGAAACGGTCGGTGAAACTCGGACTTTCGCTCGCGGCTGTGCGCAGCGCTTCGCGTAGCTCGGGATCCGGCCGGGGTTCGGCCGCACAGACAAGCCCGGCCACCAACAGCAGCCCCGCAGCGATCATTGTGCGTCCCAGTGTCATTATTCCATTATGCCATCAGATATAGCATATAAAAATCATCAGCTTATAGAGGAGTCTTGCAGTAGCTTGAGAACCTCTTCACGTTTCAGGTCGCGTGATTCCGAGTCACGACGATGGCGATACTCAAGCTCACCCTTGGCCAGGCCGCGGTCGCCGATGACGACGCGATGTGGAATTCCGATCAGCTCGGCATCCGCAAATTTCACGCCAGGTCGCGCGTCCCGGTCATCGAGAAGGACCTCGAGTCCGGACTCCGCCAGTTCGGCGTACAGGGCTTCAGCGGCTTCACGTACGTCATCAGACCGGTGCATATTGATCGGCACGAGTACGACATCGAACGGTGCCAGAGGTCCGGGCCAGATAATGCCGTTCTCGTCATGGTTCTGCTCGATGGCTGCGCCGACGATTCGTGTGATGCCGATTCCGTAGCAGCCCATCTCCATGACCCGGTTCGTCGCATCCGGGGCCTGAACCGTTGCCTTCATCGCCTCGGAGTATTTCGTGCCGAGTTGGAAGATATGCCCGACTTCGATACCGCGCGCTATGCTCAAGCTGCCCTTGCCACCCGGCGTCGGGTCGCCGGTAACGACATTACGCAGGTCCACCGTCTCGGCGTCGGGCAGGTCGCGGCCGAAGTTCACGCCCGTGTAATGAAAACCCTCTTCGTTGCCGCCGCACGCGAAATCAGCCAGGTTGGCAACGGCGTGATCGAAGAAAATCGGGAGCTCCATGCCAACCGGACCAAGTGAACCGGGCTCGGCGCCAGTGGCTTTTCTGATGGCCGCAGTGTCGGCCATGGTCAGTGGCGCGGCGACACCGTCGAGTTTCTGTGCTTTGACCGCATTGAGCTCGTGATCACCGCGCAAGACCAATGCAACCGGGCCATCTGTACCTTCGACGATCAGTGTTTTGATCGTTTGCTCAGGCGTAATGCCAAGCATTTCGCAAAGCTGTGCGATGGTCTTCACTCCCGGTGTCGGGATTTTTTCGAGTTGCTGTTGCGGTGCCGGGCGATCTCCAGCGGGGCGGAGGGTAACGGCCGTCTCGATATTCGACGCGTAATGGTCTTCGTCGCAGTAGGCAATAGCATCTTCACCCGAATCCGCGAGAACATGGAACTCCTGGGATTGGCTGCCGCCAATTTCGCCGCTGTCAGCATCGACGACGCGAAATTTCAGACCCAGGCGCTCGAATATCGCCGTGTAGGCGGCGTGCATGCGGTCATAGGATTTCTGCAACCCGTCCTGGTCGAGATCAAAGGAGTAGGCGTCCTTCATGATGAACTCACGTGAGCGCATGACACCAAAACGGGGACGGATCTCGTCGCGAAACTTTGTTTGTATCTGGTAGTAGTTAACCGGTAGTTGCTTGTAACTACGCAGTTCCCGGCGCGCGATATCGGTAATGACCTCTTCGTGCGTCGGGCCAAAACAAAACTCGCGTTCGTGCCGGTCATGCATGCGCAGCAATAGAGGGCCGTACTGGTCCCAGCGCCCTGACTCTTCCCACAGCTCGGCGGGCTGTACGGCCGGCATCAGCAACTCCAGGGCGCCGGCACGGTCCATTTCTTCGCGGACGACTGCTTCGACCTTGCGCAGGACCCTCAAGCCCAAAGGCATCCATGTGAACAGGCCGGAGGCAAGGCGACGAATCAGTCCGGCCCGCAGCATGAGTTTGTGGCTGACAATCTCCGCTTCTGCAGGGACTTCCTTGAGTGTTGTCAGCGCAAATTCCGAAAATCGCATTACTTTTTGAACCTTGTGTTGCTGAGGCGCGCATTCTAACTGAAGCTGCCCGTAATGTGTCCTGCGTATTGACTCTAGAGGCGATCCGCGGGATGGTCCGTCCACTTCTTGGAAATGAGGACTGAAGTTTGCGAGGAAGACGAAATCCATTGATCGCAACGGAAGGCGTGCTGCCGCTTCTGCTCGCTGTAGCGGCAGCGGTGTACATCGTGCGCTTCCACGATCCGTGGCTCGTGCTTGTACCGGCTGTAGTGTTCCTGTTTCTTTTCCTCTTGTTTCGCGACCCGCATCGCGACGTTCCATCGGTGGCACTGGGAATCATAAGCCCTGTCGATGGCGTGATTCTGGAAGTCGAGACCAGCAATCGCTGCGTCGTGCAGGGTGAAGCCTACCGCGTACGCATTCGGGTCAATGCTTTCGGCGCCTACACCGCGCGGAGCCCTATCGAGGGCCGCATCATGGATCTGCGCACGAAAGTTGAGGAAATCGGTGTGGAATGCCCTGCGAATGCGCTCTGGATCGAGACCGATGAGGGCGATAGCGTGGTGCTGCAGTTTCATGATTACTGGATGGGATTTGCGCCCAAGTCCTTTGTTCGCCTCGGCGAACGTGTTGGCCAGGGAGACCGGTGCGCTTATTTGCGGCTTGCACGAATCGCCGAGCTGTCTTTGCCTATTGCCAGCAAACTTCACGTCGAGCCTGGCCAGGAAGTAAAGGCCGGTATCGATCTCATTGGTGCGGTACCGCATTCATAGTGGCAAACTAACGCTTCCGCGAGTTTTTCGGTCGAGCACATGATTCATCCAGAACAGCAACGTCGTGCCTATTTGCAGGCAATGGGCATTGATGTCTGGTGGCCGCGAGTCGGCGATGACGCGGGCCTCGGTGAGGAAACGACCGCCGCCGCCGCGGGCCTTGGCTGGCCCGAATTGCGCGAGTGCGTGGCCAATTGCACACGTTGTGAACTCTCGCAAAGCCGCACAAATACAGTATTTGGCGTTGGCAATCCTGACGCAGACTGGTTAATCATCGGCGAAGCACCCGGCGCGGAAGAGGACAGGCGCGGCGAACCATTCGTTGGCCGTGCCGGGCAATTGCTCGATCAGATGCTGTTCGCCATCGGCCAAAGTCGAGACAGCGTATTCATCGCCAATATTCTGAAATGCAGGCCGCCGCACAACCGCGACCCGAAGCCCGACGAAGCTGCGGCCTGTCGCGAATACCTCGAACGGCAGATCGAATTGCTGCAGCCGAAGATAATTCTCGCCGTCGGCAAGATAGCGGCGCAAAATTTGCTGGGCAGTGATGACCCGGTCGGCCGCATGCGTGGGCGCCCGCACCAGTTCGGCGGAGTCCCCCTTGTTGTTACCTACCATCCGGCGTACCTGTTGCGCAGTCCGTCGCAGAAGCAGAAGTCATGGAGCGACCTTTGCCTGGCCGTGCAACTTGCGGCGGAGGTCGCTGCATGATCACGCCTATTGCCGAGCCACCGGTGGTTGTTCGCGAGATGAATCACGACGATATCTCGACGGTGTCGGATATCGAGCGCCGCAGTTACGAGTTTCCTTGGAGTCACGGCGTGTTCCGTGATTGCCTGCTTGCGGGTTATCAGAACGTTGTATTGGTGCGAGACAAGATCGTAGCAGGGTACAGCGTCTTATCTGTGGCGGCGGGCGAGGCTCATATACTCAATATCTGTGTGGACCCCGAGTATCGATCGCGTGGTTATGGCGAGAAACTGCTGGATGAAATGCTGTTTCGCGCTCGCGCTGCGTCGGTACGCACAATATTCCTGGAAGTTCGGCCATCCAACGAACTTGCGATCGCACTGTATAAAAAGAAGGGTTTCCACCAGGTCGCGAACCGGCCTGCATACTACCAGGCTAACGAAGGCCGGGAAGACGCGGCGGTCCTCGCCAAGAAACTCGAAATCGAGAGCTGACTCAATGCCAGACATTCAACATGAAGTCCGCAGGCGGCGGACCTTCGCAATCATTTCGCATCCGGACGCAGGAAAGACGACGCTGACGGAAAAACTGCTGTTGTATGGTGGTGCGATTCAGCTCGCCGGCACGGTCAAGGGCCGCAAGGCGAGCCGGCACGCTACATCGGACTGGATGGCGCTCGAGCAACAGCGTGGCATTTCCGTGACCTCATCGGTGATGCAGTTCCCATACAAGGATCATGTCGTAAACCTGCTTGATACGCCGGGCCATGAAGACTTCTCCGAGGATACCTATCGGACTCTGACGGCCGTGGACTCAGCGCTGATGGTGATCGACTGTGCAAAGGGCGTCGAGAAGCGGACTATCAAGCTCATGGACGTGTGCCGCTTGCGTGATACGCCGATCATGACGTTTATCAACAAACTCGATCGTGAGGGCCGTGAACCCATTGAACTGCTTGATGAGATCGAGTCGGTGCTCAAGATTCAGTGCTCGCCTATCACCTGGCCGATCGGCATGGGTCGTGCGCTCAAAGGTGTTTATCACCTTTTACAGGACAAGATATATCTCTATGAAAAAGTCGGTCGGGAAAAGGCGGCCACGATTCGTTGTGTCGATGGACTCGATTCGGAAGAAGCCACGAACGTTCTCGGCGACATTGCCGATGACTTTCGCGACGAGGTCGAGCTGGTCAAAGGGGCGTGCCCGGAATTGTCGATAGACGACTATCTTGCGGCCAGGCAAACGCCAGTGTTCTTCGGTTCCGCAATTTCTAACTTCGGCGTAAAGGAGTTACTCGACGAGTTTGTCGAACATGCGCCGTCGCCGTTGCCTCACGAAAGTGAACAACGTGATGTCGATCCGATGGAAGACAAGCTGACTGGATTCGTTTTCAAAATCCAGGCGAATATGGATCCGGGACATCGTGACCGCATTGCCTTCATGCGCATCTGCTCCGGCGAGTATCGTAAGGGGGTTCGAGTTCACCATGTCCGGCTTGGCAAGGAAATGAAGATTCCCGAAGCCATCACGTTTTTGGCGGCTGACCGGCAACATGCCGAAACGGCATACGCAGGCGACATTATCGGTCTGCACAATCACGGCACGATCAACATCGGTGACAGCTTTACGCAGGGCGAAGAAATTCGGTTCACTGGTATTCCAAATTTCGCGCCGGAAATATTTCGACGCGCGGTTCTCAAGGATCCGCTGCGTCTCAAGGCATTGCAAAAAGGGCTCGCGCAATTGTGCGAAGAGGGTGCAACGCAGTTGTTCAAGCCATTCCGGAACAACGACCTGATCCTTGGCGCTGTCGGTCCACTCCAGTTTGACGTTGTGGCGCATCGGCTGCGCGACGAATACAACGTTGAGTGCCAGTTCGAAACAATCAACGTCGCGACCGCGCGTTGGGTGGAATGCAGCGACGACAAGATGTTGGCTGACTTCGAAAGAAAAGCACACGATAACCTCGCGCTGGATCACGGCGACAGTCTGGTCTACATTGCCCCAACTAAAGTCAATCTCAGTTTGACGGAGGAACGCTGGCCGGATATCGGTTTCCGCAAGACACGTGAGCATTGAGGAATCGCAGACGGAGTCCCGCAGCCTGACTCGCAAGACGATTGCGTGGGCATTCTACGATTGGGCAAATTCGGCGTTCGCATTGAGTGTGCTGGCTGTCCTCTTTCCCCTGGTGCTTGGCAATTACTGGAGTGCCGGAGATGGCGGAGCAGTAGTCACGGTAAGACTGGGTTGGATAACATTCGCTGCGAGTGTAATTGTCTGTATCACGGCGCCGATCTTCGGGACGATTGCTGATGCAGGAGGCTACCGCAAAAAGTTTCTGTTCTACCTGGCTCTGATGGGCGCGATCATGACCGCCGCGCTCGGTCTGGTAGGGGAGGGTAACTGGCCGCTTGCGCTCGGTGTATACATGATCGCATCGATCGGCTACTACAATTCGACGGTCTTCTACGACTCGCTTCTCATTGACGTCACGGAGCCGCAGCACTACAGCTTTGTGTCAACGCTGGGATTCTCGCTTGGCTATTTGGGCGGCGCAGTGTTACTTGCGCTGCACTTGTGGATGGTGAAATCTCCCGCCACGTTCGGGCTGGCAGGCATTTCTGAAGCATTCAGCATGGCGTTTGTTTCGGTCGGCGTCTGGTGGGTTGTTTTTCTGATACCGCTCCTGTTCTTCGTGCCGGAGCGGCACAGTGCTATCGAAGTGACCAGTGGAGCTATTCGAGCCGCCTACGCGGAGCTAAGCGGCACACTCCACCACATCGGCAAGTACCGTAATGTCGCGGTGTTTCTTGGTGGCTACTGGTTGTATATCGGTGGTGTGTTCACTGTCATTTTCATGGCGGTGAATTACGGACAACGACTTGGCTTTCCGGATCAGGATCTTGTGTTTGCATTGCTGATAACAAATTTCGCCGGGTTTCCGGCTACTTTGTTATACGGACTCGCGGCGCGGCGCTACGGAGCAAAAGCAGGTATCTATTTTGCGCTTCTGGTGTACATCGGTACCTGTATGTGGGGCATGGTAATGACCACGGTCGAAGAGTTCTACATCATGGCCGTAACGATTGGTTGCGTTCAGGGTGGCGTGCAGGGACTGAGTCGCAGCTTGTATGCATCGATAATTCCACCGGACCAGCCTGGCGAATTCTTTGGGTACTACAACATGACGACGAAATTCGCCCATGTGCTGGGGCCGGCCATGGTGGCGACTGCGGCCATGCTGTCCGACGATCCGAAATGGGTGCTGCTGGTTCTCATGCCACTGTTCTTTTGCGGCGGATTTTTGCTGACGCTGGTGCGTCTGCGTCCCGCTATGCCATAGCGCGGACCGCCGTCCTTAATCGTTCGAACGCGGCTGCATTGTTTCGTCCGTACCGGGCATCAAGATAGGCTTCCGTAATTTCGTCGACTGTCTGTTCGGGAAACTGACCGGTCTTCCCGATACGCGCCGCGAACACAAGTGCCGTTTCGCCTGTGTGCGGTTCAAGTCCGGTTTTTCTGACAAATTGCTGGTACAGCAGTGCAGCGCTATCCTTCGAAGGTGGCCGGTACCGTAGCATCAGCACGACGCTGATTAGCATGACGAGACCCCCAACCAATGCGATCAGCGTCAGCATCATCTTGCGCCAGGTCGGATTATTCATTCCAAGCCACTTCATGAATGAATTCTGCGCATCCGGACCGTATCCCAGGACCAATTCGTTCCACTTGGCATCGATTGCATCCAATGCCAGTTTTGCGCGATGCAGAAGGCGAGATGGTGCAGTCAGTCCCCAGGCCCTGCCAAACGCCTCAAATGCGGCGTCACTTGCGCCGATGTCGATTCGTTCTGGTGCCACGGCAGCGGTCGGATCGACTCGGTACCAGCCCAGGCCATCGAGCCAGACCTCTGTCCACGCATGCGCATCGGACTGGCGCACGATCAAGTGTCCTCCGAGCGGGTTTATCTCACCACCCTGGTAGCCCAGCACGATTCTCGCCGGAATACCGACGCTGCGCATCATGACCGCAAATGCCGACGCGTAGTGTTCACAAAATCCACGCTTGGTGTCGAACATGAATCGATCAACAGGATTGCTACCGAGGGGCGGCGGGTCCAGCGTGTAGAAATACTCCTCGCGATTCAGTTTCTGCAGGACGGATTCAACGTATGCGCTGTCTGAGCCAGCGTCACTTCGCATCTGGCGCGCTAGTTCGGCGGTTCGCGGATTACTGCCCTCGGGCAGCGACGAGTACCAATTACGATGCAGATTCGATAATTCTGCGCTGATTTTGTAGTTGGTAAAGGACGTTATCCTGTACGCGACGCGCTGCTCGAACGGAACATTACGAGCCAGTTGCTGATCGGGTCCCATGAAAATCTCGGAGAGCGACCACTGCGTCGGTACGTCGAGGGCGAACACCCATTGCTGGCGCGTTGGTTCCAGCGTCACTTCGTAATCGATGGGTTCGCCAGTGACCTCTATTTGCTCGAGCGCGCCGGGACTGATACTTGGGTCTCGGCCAGTCCATGTACGTCCATTAAAGCGAATCAGCACCAGTCCGCGCCAGTAACGTTCGCGTGGTTCGGGGATCGCGTCGTCAAAGGAGACGCGAAATGCCACCTCGTTCGACATTGAGAGGGAACTGATATCGCCCGGACTCATCGTGTCACTAATACCAGACGTTGCCTGGCTGGTATCAATCGGCACCGTCCAGAATGGCGTTGCGATACGTGGGAAGAAAACCCACATCACGATAGCCAGTGGTGCCGCATACATCAGCAAGCGCCCCGCTGTGGCAAAACTTTGTCGCGGGCTCTGACTTTCGCCTGCAGACATTCGCAGCCACGCGCTCATGATGACAAGCATGCTGACGACCATATAGGGCAGGGACCAGAGATACTGCTCGCGCAGCAATGACGACATCACGAGAAATATCGACAGGAAAAGCAGCACGAATTGATCGCGGCGTTTGCGGGTCTCGAGCAGTTTTAGCGCAGCCATTATAGCCAGCAATGCCGACCCGGGGCCGACACCGCTGATCGATGAATAAGTGAATAGCACACCGAGGAAACAAAAAAGTGCCAGCGCAGCGCGGAGCCAACTCGAGGGCAGCGTGCGACGGCGTTTTTCGATGATGTAACGCCATGCGGCGCAGCCGAGAAACGCGCCCGAGATCCAGACCGGAAGAAATGGAACATGCGGAACAAGGGCGATTATCAATGCTGCCAGCGTCCAGGGCAGGCTGGCGAGAAGAGACCCGTCCGTACCACGAGCCCTGGTCATGACGACTGGCCTTCCTTGAACAGCGCAAGCGTTTCAAGGCACTTGCGCCGATGAACCTCACCGTGTGCGGGCGCGAATTCATTACCTGGTACGCGTAGCCCGTAGTCTTCGAGAGTCCGGTCGGCATCCACAATCCACCGCGTCAGAATGGAAAGGCGTTTCTCGACGTCGTTACTCGCAATCGCGCCAAAGTCAAACCACTGGCTGCTTGTGTCCGCACCTGCAAATTGCTTGGATAATAGCTGCCCGCTGCGCGCATAGGCCTTCCAGGCGACATGGCGTGGCGAGTCGCCCTCGTGGTATTTACGCAGACCCGCGAAGTCTTCTTCACCGCGGGCATCGTGTTGGCGGTGACCGTGCGCAACCATCGTGGGAGGTGGTTGCGGCGCGTCGGTGGCCGGTGCCGGGTAAACGAGCCCGCTGATGTCCATGTGCAGCCAGGCCCAGGAACGAAATAATTCAAACGGAAAAAGTGTGCGTACGCCAAATCGTTCCAGCCCGATTTGGCCGCGTTTCGAGGTCGGGACAGGAAGAACAAATACCTTGCTTTCGCCCGGCGCAAGGTCATGTGTGTCACTTGAGGTGTCGGTTGCATGCAGGCGAATGCCGTAGCGCGCGCTTTTCGATTGATTTGTTACCGCGATGCGAAATCGAATTGCCTGACCGGCGAAGACCGGATCTGCTCCGGCAAAAGTGAGTTCAAGTCCTACGAGATTACGCTGGCATTGGTGCATTGAGACAAAGCCGATGCCAGCAAGTAAGAACGTCAAAACGAATGACAGATTGTTGTTGTAGTTCATCGAGCCGAGCAACATGGCAAAAGCCATGAAGCCGAAAATTATGCCAACGCCTGTTGGCAGAATGTAAACGCGGCTGGGCCGAAGCCGGGTTGTGGAGGGGTCGGAACCCTGGCGCTTGCGAGCCCAGGATTGAACGCGGTTTCCAGCGCGCGCCTTTACCGAGCTTAGCTGGTCGCGCAGTTCAGGGAATGGCCACGGAATCGAGGACATGCTGACAAAGCTCGGCCGGGCTGCGGAAACGAGTGCTGCCGGCAGGTTTAAGACGATGCCCCGCGACTGCCGCAAACACAGCCTGCACATCGTCAGGATAAACGCCTGCGTGATTCTCAACGTAGGCGTATGCGCGTGCCGCGGCCACGAGTGCCTGAGCTCCGCGAGGCGACAAGCCGATTTCAATCTCCGCAGATTCACGCGTGTGGCGTACGAGCGCCTGGACGTAGCTGATGAGTGCATCGGTGACCGGAACCTTGCTCGCTGCCTGCTGCAATGCAATCAGCATCTCGGGCGTCGTCACCGCATCGATATTCTTGAGCATTGCGCGGCGGTCTTCGCCAGCGATGAGTTCGCGCTCGCTCTCTTCGTTCGGATAGCCGATCTCTATGCGCATCAGGAAGCGATCAAGTTGAGACTCCGGCAGCGGAAACGTGCCTATCTGGTCCCCGGGATTCTGCGTTGCAACGACAAAAAACGGAACCGGTAATTCACGCGTATTACCGTCAACTGAGACCTGGTGCTCTTCCATGGCTTCGAGTAACGCGCTCTGCGCCTTGGGCGTTGCGCGATTGACTTCGTCTGCGAGAATTAGCTGCGAGAATACCGGGCCGGGCTGAAATTCGAATTCGCCACTATTCTGCCGAAATACGGAAACGCCAATGATGTCGGCTGGCAACAGGTCGCTCGTGAACTGAATGCGGCGGAAGGTCAGGCCGAGCACACGCGAGAGGGCCTGTGCGAGCATCGTCTTGCCAAGGCCTGGCAGGTCTTCGATCAGCAGGTGACCACGAGCAAGGAGACAGGCGATAGCCAGCGAAATCTGCTCGTCTTTGCCGAGGATGATGGTGCCAAGAGACGTGCGCGCCCGGTCCAAGACCGCGCGCTGCGCATTTCGGCCTGCTGGCACGGTCTCCAGTGTTGTCGAGCGTTGCATTCTTTAATCCTCGGATCTATAGGGCGAAAGGCCACAATATAGTCACCTCATCCCTGTTGCACCGGTACACATACAAGAGTGTGATGCAGTGCTCAAAACGTGAACAGTCCTAGGTGAGTTCGTCGAGTTTTTGCAGCTGTTCCGTCAATTGCACAATCGTTTTTTCAAACTCGACGACCCGCTCACGCTCTTGTGTGACCACCGCGGCCGGCGCATTGTTCACAAATTTCTCGTTACCGAGCTTGCCATTGGCCTTGGAAAGCTCGGCTTTCGTCCTTTCCATCTGCTTGTCGAGTCGCGCGCGTTCGGCATCTACGTCGATCAGGCCTTTCATAGGTACGAGTAGTCGCATGTCGCCCAGAAGAGCCGTGGCCGCAGCCGGGGGCTGTTCACCTTCCTTGAGAATGGAGATCGACTCAACTCGTCCGACCCGTTGCAGTAATTGAGTGTGCTCTGTTGCACGCCGCTCGTCTGCTTTGCCGGCATGCTGCAATAATACGGGCAGAGTCTTGCCTGGTGAAATATCCATTTCTCCGCGGATCTGGCGTATACCGAGGATGAACTGTTTGACCCATTCGATATCTGCGATTGCAGCCGCATCGGCTGCATCATCATCCGGCTCGGGATAGGGCCGCAACATGATTGTGTCACCGTCGAGGCCGGTCCGGCCGGCAACCTGGCCCCATATTTCCTCGGTAATGAAAGGCATAAGCGGATGCAACAGACGCAAAATACCTTCGAGCACGTCAACCAGGGTTCTGCGCGTTCCTCGCTGCATGGCTTCGGATGATTCGTCCGACTGCAGTACTGACTTTGACAGTTCGAGGTACCAGTCGCAGAATTCGCGCCATGTGAAGTCGTAAACGGCCTGCACCGCGAGATCGAGCCGGTATGTCGAAAAATGTTTGTGCATCTGGCGCGTTGTTTCGTCGATGCGAGCACGGATCCATCGGTCTGCAGCACTGTATTCGGTGGCGCCGTCATCCAGCGTTTCGGTGTTCATCAGCACATAGCGCGCCGCGTTCCAGAGCTTGTTGCAGAAATTTTTGTAGCCTTCGATACGGCCAACATCGAATCGGATATCGCGCCCGGTCGTCGCAAGCGAGCCAAACGTCATGCGGAGGGCGTCACATCCGTAGGCATCGATGCCGTCCGGAAAATGTTTGCGCGTCGCTTTCTCGATCGTCGGTGCGAGATGGCTCTGCATCATGCCAGCGGTGCGTTTCCTGACGAGAGACTCGAGATCGATGCCGTCGATAAGGTCGAGCGGATCGAGGACGTTGCCTTTCGATTTGGACATCTTTTGTCCGTCCTGGTCGCGGATCAGGCCATGGATGTAAACCTCGTGGAAGGGCACGTCACCCATGAACTTGATGCCCATCATGATCATGCGCGCAACCCAGAAGAAGATGATGTCAAAACCGGTTACCAGCACATTTCCTGGATAGAATTCGTCCAGTGCCTTTGTTTTTTCGGGCCAGCCAAGAGTGCTGAAAGGCCACAATGCTGACGAGAACCAGGTATCGAGTACGTCGTTGTCCTGACGCAGTATTACATCAGCGCCGATCGCGTGCTTTTCGCGTACCTGCTCCTCGGAGTGAGCGACATAGATATTGCCCTCATCGTCGTACCACGCTGGAACGCGATGCCCCCACCAGAGCTGGCGACTGATGCACCAGTCCTGAATGTTGTACATCCAGTCAAAGTAGGTCTTTGACCAGTTTTCAGGGACGAACTTGATCTTGCCTGTCTCCACCGCCTCAATTGCCGGTTTCGCAAGCGGCCCAATCTTTACGTACCACTGGTCGGTCAGGTAAGGCTCGACCACTGCGTGCGAACGGTCCCCGCGCGGAATTTTTACAGTGTAGTCTTCGATCGCTTCCAGGAGATCGAGCTCTTCGAATTCCCTGACGATCTTGTCGCGCGCGTCGAAGCGGTCGAGGCCACGATAGTGCTCGGGTACCTTATCGTTAAGCGACGCGTCGTCGGTCAGAATGTTGTACATCGCGAGGTCATGCCGCTTGCCAATTTCGTAGTCATTGAAGTCGTGCGCGGGCGTGATTTTTACACAGCCCGTGCCAAACTCGGGATCGACATAGTCGTCGGCAATTATCGGAATGTGCCGCCCGACGATGGGCAATACGATTTCCTGGCCGACGAGGTCTTTGTAGCGTTCGTCGTCAGGATGCACGGCGACGGCGCTGTCCCCGAGCATTGTTTCGGGTCGCGTGGTTGCTACCACGAGATGTCA
>Ga0316201_10001586_pt1 | contig 15476 bp, 11 predicted proteins | sample CS6wburrow_MG_FD_204516 | JGI IMG/M metagenome (GOLD analysis project Ga0316201, IMG submission 204516) | Coastal sediment microbial communities from Delaware Bay, Delaware, United States - CS-6 worm burrow | ecosystem: Environmental > Aquatic > Marine > Coastal > Sediment | place: USA... | reverse complement strand
TCAGCGATGGAGTCGTCGCCTTCTTTCATCTTGAGCGCTTTGCCTAGAGTTGCATCCGCAGGGATGATTCCATCGCCGGACTCAATGAGTTGGCGAATGCCCTCTGCGAAATTTTCGCCAGGTACGGCGATGGCGGCTTCGGCTGCGTTGAGCTTATTAAAGGTGACGCCTGCGAGCTCAGATTGCTTGGAAGCAAAATAAACGGTTGGGCCGAAAGCTGCGAAGGTGCCGTCTTCGATGTCACCATTTGGCTCAAGAGCGCGTCCTTCGAAGGTGTAACCGCCGACTAGTTTTTCGAGACGGTTAAGCGCCACACTGATGACTTCGATTTGTTTTTCAAAGCGTTCGGATTGGGTCATGTTGGAGTCTTCCAGCGCGAGGCGTGCTTCTTCCGCTGCTTCGGCGTAGAGTTGCGTTTCGCTGTAGTCGATTCGGGTTTCAAACGACCGGACGAATTCATCAAGAAGGCTGGCTGCGTATTCGTTTTGGGTCTTGGCGCCTTCGACTTGCTCGCGCAGACGGTTGAGCCCGAGGTCGCTGTTGTCGCGTAGACGGCGCAGACGACTGAGTTCCTCGCTTTTCTGTCTGACTTCGTCTTCGATGGTGGAGATCTCACTAATCAGAGGGATCTTTTCCGAGGCGATCGAATCGCGGGTTTTGGTGAGCGTAGAGAGAGCAGACTCGAGATCCTTTGTGGCCTGTTTACTGGCCGAGTCGAAGGATTGCGCGTGTGTCCCGATAAGAGGCAGCGAGAGCGCAGCCAGAATGAGGATGAGGAGCGTTTTAGGTATAACTTGCATGGTATCGCGTAAAGTAGACGTTAGTTGATGCGGGCCGGAACTTCGACGAATTGGATTGCTTCGCTGCCTTCATAGACATCGAGCAGGCGCTTGATCTCCTGACCGGCGCCTTCGATTTGAGGCCATTCCCATGCGTTTTCACCGGGAAAACCGATGCCGGCATATTCGGCGGAGGCATCGACGTAGTAGGCCATGGCAAGTCCCCAGTAGAGCGTGCGAACTTCAACGACTTTACCGTCTGCAATCTCGCGGGATTCACTGGTTTGGGTGATGGTCGTATTAAATTTATCTGCCTGACTGAGGATGCCTACGATGTTTTGCACACGTTCACCGAGGGTAAGTTTTGTATCGTCTGGGTCTTCCGGCAGTCGGCGCACGAGTGGTTTGATTTTATCCACTAGTGGGCGGGGCAAAGTCTTAACGATCGCCTTCATATGTGTCTCCAGTGCGCCGATTTTGCTTTCGACGACGGCGGAGGCGGCACTGAGTTCTTCTTTTTCGGCGGCAAGATTCGTGCGCTCCTCATCGGCCGCCGTGGCGGATGCCGCAAGGTCTTCAAGCGCGGTATCAAGGCGCTCTAGTTCAGTGCTTAGTAGGATCTGCGTATCCTTTAGGATCGATGACTCGATGCGCCAGTCGCTTTTTTCTTTCGAAATGATCTGCCGAGTCTCGACCCACTGGTCGATCACTGTACGGGCAGCATCGGGGTTAGTCTGAGCATTTAATTGAAACGAAGCGGCTGATGCTCCGAATACGAGTCCAATTACAAGTAATTTCTTCATAGAACGAATGAGGGGGGTGATTCGCGGAGAGTTAAATGCCAAGTAAACTCAACCGGTAAAAAGTAGAGCATTAATGAGTGACGCGTGGTGTGTTTCTTGTCTAGCAAGAATTTTAACTAAATACTTACCTCGCGTAAATTAGTCTGATTGAAGCAGTGAGCTGCTTTCAAACCTAAGGTGCGAATCTTCGATCAAATTTTAACGAGATAAAGATTAGGTAAAATGTTGGCGTATCTGAAAGTTCTTAGCGTGATAGAAGAGGAACACTTTCGAGGGGATCAACTTTAGGGCTTCCCCTCTGCAGACGCTTACAGCGGGAGTCGTCGCTGTACTCGCCGAGCCTAAACTAGAGTCGGACGGGTAGGCCGCGGGACTTTAAGTGTTCTTTGGCTTCCTTGATGGTATAGGTGCCGAAGTGGAAAATCGATGCGGCGAGTACGGCGCTGGCTTTGCCTTCGTCGAGGGCATCGGCAAGATGGTCCAATGTCCCGGCACCACCAGAGGCGATGACGGGTACTTCAACAGCTTCGCTGACTGCACGGGTGAGAGCGTTGTCATAACCGGCTTTGGTGCCGTCGGCATCCATGCTGGTCAGAAGAATTTCACCGGCACCGAGGGAGACGACTTTTTTTGCCCATTCGACCGCGTCGAGACCGGTATTGTTACGTCCGCCGTGAGTGTACACTTCCCACCGATCTTCGTCGCCGACTCGTTTGGCGTCGATGGCCACGACAATGCATTGGTTGCCGAATTTGGATGCGGCGCGGTGAATGAGATCGGGGTCGAGAATCGCGGCGGTGTTGAGGCTGATCTTATCGGCACCGGCGTTGAGCATGTCGCGGATATTTTCGACGGTGCGGAGGCCGCCACCAACGGTCAGTGGCATGAAGCACTCGGAGGCTGTGCGCTTGACCACATCGATCATGGTATTGCGTTCGTCGCTGGAGGCGGTGATGTCGAGGAATACGAGTTCGTCGGCACCTTGTTGCTCGTAGGCTTTGGCTTGTTCCACAGGGTCACCCGCGTCGATCAAGTTGACGAAGTTGACGCCTTTGACGACACGTCCTTCATGGACGTCGAGGCAAGGAATGATGCGAACGGAGAGCATGTCGGGATTACGAATTAGAAATTACGAATCAGGAATTCGTACTCAGTCGATAGGCCTCCACCTGACGGCGGTTATTCGTCGGCGAATGCGATGTCAGGCTCGAAGGACAAGGCGAGGCGGTACTGTATGCCCGGGCGCATGATCAATGGGTGATCGCGCTCAAGGATTTGCAGGTAGTGCATGTTACCGTAGTAGGTGCGGTAATCGCTATTTTCGGTAACGGTTTCGAGCTCTTTCCATTCGGCTTGGAAATCATCTTTAATGACTTCAGTTCGATGGCCTTCTGCGCCGAGTGTAAATGCGGTCGCTACGCGGTAGCGGCTGTGCGGCGAAGCAATGGCTAGAATGTAGCGCATCTTATCCAGCTGAACTTGTTGTTTTACGCTGAAGCAGAACTCGCAGCTGATCTTGCCGCCCTGAAAGGACCACATGACTTTACAGCTTCCGAGGCCGTTGACGAACTTTTCGTCTTTGGTGATGAGTTCAGGCTGATCGTATTTAAAAGTAAGGGCATTGCGCAGCCCCATTCCAGTGGTGCAGTTCTTGCCGTAGAAAGAAGGCACGATCACTTTATCGCCGAAGGTTAACTCGGGCATCATGATGGGTAGATACTTATCTACGGGCCAGTCGAAGATGCCGGGAGCGTGCGGGAAAGCGAGGTAGTCGGAAGTCTTCTTGCCGAGGTCGCCGGAGGCGATGAGTGGCAACTGGATGGCGAGGCCGGAGTTGGGGTCTTGGTAGACGAAGAGGCCCTGTTCCTTTTTGCTCGATTTATCAAAACTTACATAGCGGGCAACTTTGCGAGGGGCTACGGGTGCCGCGGGCGCTGCGCTACCGCCGGTCGCACGGGCTAGACGGGACCACTGGCAAAGGTAGCGGGCCGCATCGAAGTTCGCCATACGAGTCGTGTGGTAAGGCACGGTGTTGCGCTCTTCGTCGCGAATTACGAGATAACCATGCTCCTGATCGAGATAGGTTACGAAGAAGTTCATGAAGAGACGGCGAACCGCATCTGTATAAAGGTCACGCTGAGCGGGAGCGATCCATCCGTCGCGAAGTGCTTGAAGGACGAGGCTGATGCAGTGCATTTGGCCATAAGCTCCGAGCGAGCGTCCATAAGCCCAACCGACACCGTCTTGACGAGCCAGGTCGGGGATGAGCTTTAGATACTTTTCCGAATAGGTGCGCAGGCTGGGAAGCTTACGCTCACGGAGGTGCAGATTTGCATGGAGTTGAAGTGCTTGGCGGATAAATACGAAACTGTGCACACCGTAGATATCGAATGAACCGCTGAGCTTCCCTTCACCGCTGACGGAATCGTCAAAATAGCCGGTAGAGGAACTGGAATCGATCCGCTCGAGGAAGCGGTCAATGAGGCGGCCGGTTTCGTCCTTTTTGGAAAGTCCGAGACTGAAGCGAGTGACTGCCTTTGCGATGTTGAAGCTCTGGAAGTGGTCTTCGTAATCGCTACGCTCGAGGAGAAGCTTGTCGAGTTGCTCACGGGTAGGATCCATGAGGCGTTCCCATACTGGGTTGCGGTCTTTGGCCGGGCCAAAAGAAAGTAAGCCGAGAGCCGAATAGGCGAGGCCGTTGTCGTGCTCCTCGGGAGCGAAGACCTGCGCGGTGACACAGCGGGCCGAGAGATCGATCAAATCGTAGTCGCCGAGTTTTACTTCGTTCGTCGCGCGATAATACTCACCGATGGCAAGGGCAGCGTGACCTGCTTCATCGAGGCGGCTTTGTTCACCAGCAACCGGGGTAATCGTTCCCTGTTCACTGATAGATTCTAAATTATGACCCAGAATTGACTGAGCCATGTCGAGGCATTGATCTGCAAAATTATCCATTGGCTGTTAGCGTCTTCTTACGCGGAGAACAGGCTTTGATGCTTTTCGGTTCTACCCTTGTCAATAGCATTTGAAATCAGCGCGTCGAATCCCACTTTTTTATGAACGTCATTGACCTGCGTGAGGGTTTACATTGGCTAGATGCTACCCATTAGAGCCGCTTTTGAGTGGCTTTGTATCTACTACTAACCCTAGCCGCCTACTATGTCGAAAGATGCTTCCCCTATGGAATCGGTCTCGCACGAGCACCGTAAATTCCCGCCTGCTGCCGAATTTTCTAAAAATGCCCGTATTTCCGGGATGGATACCTATCGTGCACTTTACGAAAAAAGTATCCAAGACCCTGAGGGCTTTTGGGCCGAGGCAGCCGAGGAGCTCCATTGGTTTAAAAAGTGGGATTCGGTACTCGATGCGTCGGAGGCACCTTTCTTTAAGTGGTATGAGGGTAGCCGTACGAATATTTCCTACAACTGTCTCGATCGTCATATTCTGGCCGGACGGGGCGACAAGATCGCGTTCCACTGGGAAGGTGAACCGGGTGATACCCGTGATATCAGCTATAAGCAGTTGCATCTTGAGGTTTGTCGCTTTGCCAATGCGTTGAAGGCAAAGGGAGTGCAAAGAGGGGATCGGATCGCGATTTACTTGCCGATGATTCCGGAGTTGGCGGTTGCGGTGCTAGCCTGTGCGCGGATCGGCGCGGTGCATTCGGTTATTTTTGCCGGTTTTTCAGCGGATTCAATTCGCGATCGTGTGCTCGATAGCGAGACGCGCATGGTGATTACCGGCGACGGTGGCTATCGCCGTGGCAAAATGCTCGAGCTTAAGAAGATCGTCGATGAAGGCGTCGAAAGCTGTGCCTGCGTCAAAGATGTCATTGTAGTGAAACGCGGAGAAGCGCATCCGGTGGATTGCCCGATGAAAGCGGGACGCGATGCTTGGTATCACGACTTGGTGGCGGATGTGAGCGACGAATGCCCGGCAGAAGAGATGGAAGCGGAGGACTTGCTCTTCCTCCTCTATACTAGTGGCACGACGGGTAAGCCCAAGGGGGTTATGCACACCACTGCGGGCTATCAGGTCTTTAGTTATCTCACATCAAAGTATGTCTTCGATCTGAAGGATGGCGATGTGTACTGGTGTACCGCTGATGTGGGTTGGATTACGGGGCATACCTATATCATTTACGGCATCATGCAGAATGGGGTGACTCAGGTGATGTATGAAGGCGCACCCAATCATCCGGACGAAGGTCGTTTCTGGGAGATTGTTGAAAAATACAAAGTTTCTATTTTCTACACCGCGCCGACAGCGATCCGTGCCTTTATGAAGTGGGGCGATCATTGGTTGGAAGGCCGTGATCTTTCTTCCCTGCGTCTACTGGGGACGGTCGGGGAGCCGATCAATCCCGAAGCGTGGATATGGTACCATAAGATGATCGGTGGCGAGCGCTGTCCGATCGTGGATACTTGGTGGCAGACGGAGACCGGCGGGCACATGTTGACACCGATGCCTGGTGCGACGCCGACCAAGCCCGGTTGTGCCACACTTCCATTCTTCGGCATCGAGCCTGCCATTCTGACCGACGACTCGGAGGAGGTCGATGCCGGCATTCTCGCAATTAAGAAACCGTGGCCCGGGATGCTTCGCGGGATCTACGGTGATCCGCAGCGATTCAAGGATACCTACTGGTGTAAGTGGGGCGGCAAATACTATTTTCCCGGTGACGGCGCGCGCCGCGATGAAGACGGCTACATCTGGATTCTCGGGCGCGTCGATGACGTGGTTAATGTGTCCGGTCACCGGATCGGCACGGCAGAGTTGGAGAGTGTTTTTGTTGAGCACAAGGACGTCGCCGAATCGGCGGTGGTGGGCGTCCCTCACGAGATCAAGGGGCAGGGGCTGATTGCTTTTGTTACCGTGATTGATGGACGTGATCATGATGATCACTTGCGCAAGGAGTTGGTCGCGATGATCGACAAGAGCATCGGTAAATTTGCCCGTCCCGAGCGTATTCTGTTCTCTTCGGATCTACCGAAGACGCGTTCCGGTAAAATAATGCGCCGCCTGCTACGCGATATCGCGGAAGGCAAGGACTTGGGGAACACGACCACTCTGGCGGATCCGGCTGTGGTCGAGCATTTGCGCACGCAATATCTTGAGGGGTAAACTTCGAACTCTTTTGTCCGCACATTTTGTCTATTGTGTGATGCAGACTAGACAAAACGAAAACGGCGACCATCATTTCCAAACTTTATGAAAATTTACATGAACGATGGATTGGTCGAACAGAGCGAGGCGAAGGTCTCGGTTTTCGATCACGGTTTACTTTACGGCGATGGCATTTTCGAGGGCATCCGCCTCTACGACGGTTGTGTCTTCAAACTAGACGAGCACCTTGAGCGTTTGGAATATTCGGCCAAGGCGATCATGCTGAACTTGCCTTGGTCTCGTCAGGAGCTCGCCGATGCGGTCTGTGAGACCTGCCGTGCGAACAATTTGACCAGTGGTTACATTCGTCTGGTTGTGACTCGTGGTGTCGGTAGTCTCGGCCTTTCGATCAAGAATTGTGATAAACCGCAGCTCATAATCATAGCCGATACGATTCAGCTCTACCCGAAAGAGTTTTACGAAAACGGCTTGAAAATTATCACAGTTCCGACCCGTCGTTGCAATCCCGCGGCCTTGCCGCCCACGGTTAAGTCGCTGAACTATCTCAATAACATCCTCGCCAAAATCGAGGCACAGCACCTGGGCTATCATGAGGCAATTATGCTGAACGATCAGGGCTATGTTGCCGAGTGTACCGGTGATAACGTTTTTATCGTCCACAAAGGAGAGCTTATCACGCCCTCCGCCAGTGCCGGCGCGTTAAAGGGCATTACCCGTGATGCCGCTCTGGCAATTGCAGAAGAGCTGGGTATTCCCTGGCGTGAAGCAAACATGACCCGCTACGACGTGTGGATCGCGGAAGAACTCTTCCTTACCGGAACCGCCGCCGAGATCATTCCCATCGTCGAAGTCGATGCGCGTCCGATTGGCAACCGCAAGCCCGGTCCGATCACCGCGAAGTTCCTCGAAAGTTTCCGTCGTCGCTCATCGACTGAGGGCACGATGCTTTAATGGTAGACTCTTGGATGCGATGTGTCTTTCACTGACTTGATCGGGTTGGCACATAAATTGCAAAACAGTGTCAAAAAAACGTTAACCGCCTGATCGTCGCGGGTAAGGGTTCTGTAAATTGAGCTTTTGCTTTGCGATATGATGGGGCATTGATACTTTTACAATATGGCTGAGAATCTGAAGTGCAGTAACTGCGATAAGGAAGCGACTGTTCACCTGACGCAGATCGTAAATAACAAGATCCACAAAGTGGATTTGTGTGAGTCGTGTGCCCAGAAGAAGGGAGTCACCGACCCGCAGGGCTTTTCGCTTGCCGACTTACTGGCAAAAACAACTTTTACGCCAGAGTCCGATGAGGCTCAGTTGGTCTGCCCACAGTGTGGGATGGAGACCGCAGATTTTCGCCGAACTGGTCGCCTCGGTTGTGCCGCTTGCTTTGATGTTTTCGCTCCGCTCATCCGACCCGTGCTGGAAGATATGCACGTCGGCATGACGCATAAGGGGAAAGTCCCCGAAATTGCACTTAGTCGGCAGATGAGTCATGCCGAGCTTCAAGGCTTGCGCGATGCGCTTGCGCGCTCGATTGCAGAAGAAGCTTATGAAGAGGCTGCGAAGTACCGCGATCAGATCAAGTTGCTCGAGGACGCCGCCACAGCTGAGATGGAGGTGTCTGAAGCATGATCGAGTCTCTGATTAAAAGTGACCGTGCTGAATTAACCCAGAGCGCGAAAAAAGGCGCGCCTGTGGTGCTGAGCACACGTGTACGTTTGGCCCGAAATCTGACGGATTCGCCTTTTCCCGAGCGTGCCACATCGACACAACGCAGTGACATAATGTCTAGGTGTGTCGAGCACATGGGTGAGCTCAAGAAGATGAAAACCGGGTCTTTTTTTGAAATTTCCCAACTTTCTGATTTGGAAAAGCAGGTGCTGGTAGAGCGCCACCTAATCAGTCGCGAATTGTGCGAGAGCGAACAAGGCTCGGGGGTTTTTATTAACAAAGATCAGACCTGCTCGGTCATGATCAACGAGGAAGACCATCTGCGTATTCAGTTTTTAAAGTCAGGGTTTAATTTGAAGTCGATTTGGAAGCAAATCGACGGCTTCGACAGCGAATTGGAAAAGACCCTGAATATCGCCTTTTCTCCGGAGTTCGGTTTCTTAACTGCTTGCCCAACCAACCTAGGCACTGGCCTGCGTGCCTCTGTCATGATGCACCTTCCGGGTTTGGTGATTTCCGACCAGATGGAGCGTGTGATCCGCGCGGTCAATCAACTCGGTATCACCGTGCGCGGTTTGTTTGGGGAAGGTTCCGACGCGATGGGGCACGTCTTTCAGATTTCCAATCAGCAAACCTTGGGTGAAAGCGAGGAGGGAATTATGAATCGCCTCGGTAATGTGCTCAAGACGACGATCGATCACGAAGTGAACGCCCGCTTCAAATACCTCGAGGAAAACCGGGCAAAGTTGCTCGATAAAATCGGGCGTGCCTTTGGTGTCTTGCAGAATGTCCATGAGCTTTCTTCCAATGAGGCCATGAACTTGCTCTCACTGATCCGTCTTGCCGTTGATTTTAACATGCTTCCTGAAGATAACCGCTCCGATGTGGATCGTCTTTTTATCGAATGCCAACCCGGGCACATTCAATATGCTGCCCAGGAGGGGATTGAGCCCGAGGCGCGCGATATCGCCCGCGCAGACAAGCTTCGGGAAGAATTTCGCCACCTACCACCTCTAGCTTTTGACAAGGTAACCTAACTAGCATATTAAATACTTAATACTACTTATATGGAACCGATGAATAACTTCACCCCTCGTGCCCAACAAGTTCTCGCTCTCGCCCGAAAGGAGGCGGATCGTTTTCACCACAACTATGTGGGCACAGAGCACTTACTACTCGGCTTGATCAATCTCGGTCAGGGCGTTGCCGTGAACGTGCTTCAAAAGATGGGGCTCGACCTCCAGACGGTTCGCACCGCCGTGGAAAAACAGGTCGGCACAGGCCCGGAGAGTAAGCCCTCCGGCAATATTCCTTATACTCCTCGGGTTAAGAAGGTTCTGGCATTGGCAGGTAAAGAAGCCAAAGCGCTGAACCACTCCTACGTCGGTACGGAACACATTCTTCTTGGACTACTCCGTGAAGGAGAGGGCGTCGCAGCCCGTGTGCTTAAGTCCCTCGATGTTGACATCGAGCGTTGCCGCAACGAGATCCTTTCCGAACTCGACCCCAATTTCTCCGGCGAGCCGGAAGAGGCTTCCACTGGCGGTTCCGCGGGTCATCCAGATGACAAGAAAGACACCAAGACACCTGCGCTTAAAGCCTTTGGACGCGATCTTACCGAACTCGCGAAAAAGGGTGAGCTCGACCCTGTGATCGGTCGTAAGCATGAGATTCGCCGCGTCGTACAAATTCTCTGCCGCCGCACCAAGAACAACCCTGTTTTGATCGGTGAGGCTGGTGTGGGTAAGACCGCCATCGTTGAAGGATTGGCCCAGGAAATTGCCTCCGGTATCATTCCTGAGATCCTTGCTGATAAGCGCGTGATCACTCTCGACCTTGCTCTCATGGTTGCCGGGACCAAATATCGGGGTCAATTCGAAGAGCGCATTAAGGCAGTGATGGATGAGATTCGTCGGGCCAAGAATGTGATCATCTTTATCGATGAGCTTCACACCATCGTCGGGGCCGGTGCAGCCGAAGGTGCGATGGATGCTTCCAATATTTTCAAGCCCGCGCTCAGCCGTGGGGAGTTGCAGTGCATTGGTGCCACCACTCTGGCTGAGTATCGCAAATACATTGAGAAGGACAGCGCACTGGATCGTCGCTTTCAGTCTGTTAAAGTCGAAGCGCCTTCGATTGAAGACACGATTCTCATCCTCAAGGGCATCCGTAGTAAGTACGAAGACCACCATAATGTGAACTTCACTGACGGCGCACTCGAAGCCGCCGCAAAACTTTCCGAGCGCTATATCACTTCGCGTTTTCTCCCTGACAAAGCCATTGATATTCTCGACGAAGCCGGGGCACGTTCCCGCATCGAATCGCTCAAGCGCCCGCCTGAGATTGAGGAGATGAATGCCACGATCGAAGAAGTCTGTGGGAAGAAGGAAGATGCTATTGCGAAACAACATTTCGAAGCGGCGGCTCAATTTCGTGACGAGGAAAAGCAACTGCGTAAGAAGCAGACTGAGGTGATTGAAGCTTGGAAGCAGAGCCGCGAAGAGAATCGTCTCACGGTTGATGAAGATGAGATGCTCCAAGTCGTGGCGGACTGGACCGGGATTCCTCTCTCTCGTATGGAGAAGGAGGAGAGTAAGAAACTGCTTAAACTTGAAGCTGAACTGCAGGTTGAAGTGGTTGGCCAAAACATGGCGACCGAAGCCGTGGCCAAAGCACTTCGTCGCTCTCGTGCAGACCTTAAAGATCCCAAGCGTCCGATCGGTTCCTTCATGTTCCTCGGACCGACAGGTGTGGGTAAGACCCTCCTCGCCAAGGTGCTCGCGGACCATATGTTTGGTGACAAGGATTCTATCATTCAGATCGATATGTCTGAATACATGGAGAAGTTTGCAGTTTCCCGTCTCGTCGGATCGCCTCCCGGATACGTCGGTTACGAAGAAGGTGGCCAACTGACCGAGGCCGTGCGCCGTAAACCTTACTCCGTCGTGCTCTTTGACGAAATTGAAAAAGCGCACCCCGATGTCGTGCAGTTGCTTCTTCAGGTATTGGAAGAAGGCCGATTGACTGATAGCCTCGGTCGCAAGATCGATTTTCGGAATACGATTCTGATTATGACGTCCAATGTCGGTGCCGACATTCTTCAGCGCAACACATCGATGGGCTTCGGTCTCGAAAGCAACGCCGAGAACGAATACGAAAAGATTCGTGAGAAGATTCTTGATGAGACCAAGCGCGTCTTTAAGCCCGAGTTTCTTAATCGCTTGAATGATTTGGTTATTTTCAAATCACTCGGCCGCGAAGATATGCATGCCATCGTCGATCTTGAGTTGCGCAATGTTTCCCAGCGCCTAAAGGATCGGGACCTCGTCTTCGAATTTTCCGAGGCAGCCAAGTCATTCCTTATCGAAAAGGGCTACGACGAAAAGTATGGTGCGCGTCCGCTCCGCCGTGCGATTGAGCGCCATCTTGAAGATGCTCTTGCCGAAGCGATCCTCGGTGGTGAGATCAAGCCTGGCGAAATTATTCGGGTGGATTTGAAGGAGGGCGGCGAAGGTCTTGGTTTCGAACAGGATCAGCCTGTTTCAGGTGCGACCGGATCGTAGGTGAGGCTCGATACAGTTTAACAAAAGGCCGCAGTTCGCTGCGGCCTTTTTATTTTTTATCATGTGGTTTCTCCAAAGATTTGCACTCGTTGGCAGGAACCGCCCTATTTTCTTTAAGACTTTGGAAGAAAGAATCCCCGCTGCTTTTCGCTGATTGGAAGTTCGATTTTTTCCATCACTTGCAGCATGTCTTCCCATACCATTCGTTTGGTTTTTAAAGTGTCATTACGCAGGAGGTAAGAAGGGTGGAAGGTGATCATCATCGGCGTACTTTCGAAGTTTTCCCATGTGCCGCGGACACTGCCCATTCGGCGTTTTGGGTCGGCCCCGAGGAGGCCGCTGACAGAGGTGTTACCGAGTGCGATGATTACCTTCGGTTGAACGATCTCGATCTGGGCCTTTAAGTACGGGAGACAGAAGTTCATTTCGTCTTCGGTGGGCGGGCGATTGCCATAGGGTTTGTCATGTTCGGGGCGCCATTTGAGGATGTATGTCGTGTAAACCGATTCACGATCCAAGCCCATTGCTTGGATGATCTTAGTGAGTAACTGTCCAGATTTGCCGCAGAAGGGTTGGCCTGTCAGTGCTTCATCGGCGCCCGGGGCTTCACCACAGAAAAAGATGTCGGCTTGTACATTGCCGCCGCCAAAGACAACTTTGCCGTCTTCGCCTAAGTGCTCATTGCACACGGTGCAGTTTTCGACCAACTCCTGTAGCCATTTCATCTGAGCTGCGGCGTCATCTCCTTGAGGAAGTTGAATCTCGGGAGCTTTTTCGGGAATGGGTTTAAGGTCGGGCTTTTTGGTTTGTTCGGAAACTGGTGTGGGGGCAGTGGACTTTGTTTCGACAAGCTCGCGAAGATCGACCTCTGCTTCGGGCGTTTTTGCTGCCTCCTGCGCAGGCTCTGCGGCGGGTGGTTTTATTGCTGGCTTAGTGGAGGTTAATTGTGCCGCGGTCTCATCGCCTATGTAAACGTGGTCAACGCCTTCTTGTTGTAAGCGCCGGAGTTCATCGTATACCGCATCTAGACCTGTGGACATGGTCATTACTGTGCGCACCCGACGAAGTCCGTCGAGTTACTTTTCACGGACGGACGGTTTCTTGTGCATCAAGTCCCTGCATTGCACGATTTAATTCCCTTCGCCGCTTTATCATGCTGCTAAAAGTGGGTACGACGGTGAATAGTAGAATGAACAGCGCAAAGTAGAGGAGGCCGTTGATTGAATCCTGTCGAAAGAGAATTGCCGCGCCGAGCCACCAACCGAAAGCGCTGAAGATGTGTCGTATCTTTTTTTCAAGTAAGCCTTGGGCGCAGTAAGCGAAGCCCAGAAGGATACTGAGGAGTGCGGGGATTTGAAGGAGATCCAGACGCTCAAGGGAAAATCCGGCGACAATAACGAGGAGAATCCCAATCAAGCAGACACACCAGATCGCCGCGCTTGGAGGAAAGGGGTGGCCGGTCGTGGACTCGTCAACCTGAAGCCTTAAATAAATGACCGTCGCGACTGTGGCCATGAAGATGGAGAGGGACCAAATGTAGAGCATCGAATTAATCGGCAGCGCGTAATCAAGTACCAGATATTCAAGGATAAAACACTTCATGAAAAGCAGTCCCCAAAGAACTATCAGAAGTGAGTTTCGGTTGGATGGATGGAGTGTGCGCATCGTATTAACTTCTTGTAAATTACTCGTTAATCACGTGTTGGTAAATGACTATTTTCTCTAGTTCCTTCGCATACTATCCATATTTAAATGAGAGGGAAATACGTATTATGGGGTGTATACTGTAGATAACGATTGAGATTTATACTTAACAGTGGTCGATAATGTACGTAGTTACTGTGTATTAGCTTCAAGAAACTGTAAAAAGTTTACCACAGGACTTTTGTGACTTTACGGAGGTATGGTAGAAGGGGCATAAAGGTCTCACGCCAATGCCTTTATATAATACCTCTACGAAGCGTACCTATGTCTGAAAAAGCTATCTTACTTAACGCTCTTCCCGTTGTTGAAAAGTCCGAGCCTGCGAAGGATGATTCTCCGATCCTTACAGTGGTTTCTCCTGTAGCAGACGCTGAAGCCGAAGAAGCGGCTCCTTTGCTGACAGTGGATCAATCACTCTCGGCCGATGAGGACGAAGCCACCTCGGCCACGTTGGTGATTGATCCGAGTGTTTCGACTTCTACGGACAGTGAGGGCAGTGCAGCGGTGAGCGCGGTGCCCACTGTTGCCAGCCAAGGCGTCGCTGAAGATGCGGAGGGGGGGGCTGGTGTTCAGACCGCAGTGTATGTTTCTTTTGGATTTATATTCTGTCTCGTGGCTTTTGCCGCGCTCTATTTTTCTCGAAAGGCGGCGAAGACTTCGGCTCTAATTGCTGCGGCGTTAGATAAAAATGCAACTCCTTCGACAACTACAGCTCCTTCAGAAAATGCACCTCATGTTCCGACGACCGATCCAATTATTGAATTTTTGAACAGTCAGGATGCTGAGATTGAAGATATGGATATGACGGAGACGATCGCGCCTACGAAGGTGGCCCCTAGTAACCCAACTAAGCCGAGTGCCACTGTGCAGCGCCCTGCGCCACCTCAAAAACCCAACTTGAGTTCCGTTCCCAAGGATGCGCCGAATGCGCCGACTCATCTGAAAGCACCGTCTAAACCGAAGAAACGTTTCTAATTTTCCCTTACGATCACTTAAACACCCGTATTATTATGGATATTTCAGGTATAGGATTTACCGACGAGCAGAGCTCGCTTCAACCGGGGATGAACCTCGGAAACCTCCATATTGTCAGTTTTCTAGGTAAGGGGGCGATTGGCGAAGTTTACCTCGCACAGCACGATATACTCGGCAAGGAGTTCGCTTTGAAAGTTATCCCTAAAGGCTTTTCTGGGGATGAAGCCAATGAAGCGTTTAAGAAGGCAGCGCGTATTCAGACGAAGCTCGATCATCCGCATGTTTTGCGGATCGATGATCTCGGCGAAGAAGACATGTTCTACTGGATGCGTATGGAGCTAATCGAAGGCGAGCTCACTGCGGATAAGACACGGATCCGTACACTGGAGGATTTGATGCGCCACAATAACGGCCCATTAAGTGAGGAAGAGGTTTGTTACTACATCTACTATCTCTTGCTCGGCCTAGATCATGCCCACGTGCAGGGTATCATCCACGCGGACTTAAAGCCGTCCAACGTCATGATTGCCGAGGAAGGTGTAAAGGTCGCAGAACTTGGTGTGACCGAACTCATTGGTCATGCTTGGGACGATTTTCACCTCTTGCGTAAGCAGCCACGTTTGGATCCAACGCCGTTCGATCCGCTCCCGGGTTTTAGCCGTTGCTTACCGGCTTTACTCAATGCCTTTGAATATTACAGCCCCGAGCAAAGGGCAGGTAAGAGCCCAAATGTGCTCAGTAATCTTTATACGGTCGGCCTCATCACCTACCGTATGCTCACAGGACGTCACAGTTTGTCAATGGACCCGCCGACACGTGCTGTTAAAGGAATAAATCCTCGCTGGGATAAGTGG
>Ga0316201_10001585_pt1 | contig 15481 bp, 14 predicted proteins | sample CS6wburrow_MG_FD_204516 | JGI IMG/M metagenome (GOLD analysis project Ga0316201, IMG submission 204516) | Coastal sediment microbial communities from Delaware Bay, Delaware, United States - CS-6 worm burrow | ecosystem: Environmental > Aquatic > Marine > Coastal > Sediment | place: USA... | reverse complement strand
CACAATGCACTCGGCCTGCCGATGTTTCTGCGCATTGCACCCGAGCTGTATCTCAAGCGCCTGGTAGTCGGCGGTTTTGAACGCGTCTATGAAATCAACCGTAACTTCCGCAACGAAGGCGTGTCGACGCGGCACAACCCCGAGTTCACCATGCTGGAGTTTTACCAGGCCTACGCAGATTACAATGACCTGATGGACCTGACCGAAGACCTGCTGCGCAAGCTCACCCAAAAAGTACTGGGCAATACCACGGTGCACTACCAGGGCGAGAGTTATGATTTCGGCAGCCCGTTCGCGCGCATGAGCGTGTTTGATTCCATCCTGCATTTCAACCCGGATATCAAAGCCGAGCAGATATCAGAACTCGAACCGGCCAGGAAGCTGGCGCAATCACTTGGCGTAAAACTGAAAGATGGCTACGGGCTCGGCAAGGTACAGATTGAAATATTCGAAAAGACCGTCGAACACCGCTTGATGAACCCGACGTTCATTACTGAATATCCAACAGAAGTTTCACCGCTCGCGCGACGCAATGACCATAACGACCACGTCACCGATCGCTTCGAATTCTTCGTCGGCGGCCGCGAAATCGCCAATGGCTTCTCCGAGTTAAACGACGCCGAAGACCAGGCCGAACGCTTCCAGAAACAGGTCGTTGAGAAAGAAGCCGGTGATGATGAGGCGATGCATTTCGACGCCGACTACGTGCGCGCGCTGGAATACGGTTTACCACCGACCGCGGGTGAGGGTATAGGGATCGACCGGCTGGTGATGTTGCTGACCGATGCGCCGTCGATACGTGACGTGATCCTGTTTCCGCATATGCGGGCTGAAGTGGAATAAAGAAGAATTCACCGTGATGAATGTTATCGACTACAGTAGTATTTAAGTGAAACGTAAAAGTAGTATAGAAGTGCAATAGCTGCTTCTACCGGTAACGGTCAATTGTTTGTACTATGTCTCCCGTGACTAGTAAATAAAGGGGTGTGGGATGAAGCACAGCTTATGGATGGGGATTGTTCTTGTTCTTGTGCTGTTTTTACTCGGGGCGTATAGGGTGTACCAGAGTGACTCTGCAACGGTTGAGCAGGCGATCATTGTGGATAAGTATTTCAAAGACTATTGCCGTCAGCACAAGCGTTATCCTGAAATAGTAAAAGTAAAAAAACGGTTTCCTGAACTGTATCCCAACCAGGAATGGTATTACTGGCCCAACAAAACACTGACAAACGCAAGCTTTCAGTACCCTATGACGCTGCCGTTGCCCTCTGCGCCTGGTCGCTCAAAAGTTTCTGAATTTTTCCCCGTCATTTATTCTTACGCCGTGCAGCACCCTTGCAAAGGTCTGATAGAGAATGCTTCCCCAGCAAAGTAAGGCATGAGCGGTTCTGGCTGATGTACCGCAGGTGTTACCAGCGATCTGATGTTCTGTGATTGACGCAAAATAGCTTGATTATTTGGCCAGTCGCGCCGCAGCCACCGCCGAACCCATCAACCCGACATGCGCATTCACCACTACGCGCACCGGCATGGCCTTTAGTAAATCCTGCATGCGTTCTTCCTTGTCAATAAACGCTGTGATGAATGCGCCGTCTTTTAATTTATCGATAATTCTTGGGGCGACACCGCCGGCGACATAAACATCGCCAGTGGCCATTCCGGTCAATGCAAGATTACCGGCCTGTGCGCCGTAGAGTCGTACAAACAGGTCAAGCGTTTGCACTGCAAGTTTGTCTTCACCGGAGAGCGCAAATCGGCTGATGGCGGCGGCGAGTTTATAGTGGTTTTGCATCCATATCAGCAAATACTGATTGAGCTCGGTGATGGCGACGATAATGGTGCGGTTTATGTTTGATTCGGGAATGAATTTAGTCAGCTCAAGCGTAGCAAGAGGATATTATCAACTAGATCTGACATCAATTCTGGTGTATTTTTACCGGTGTATTTAAGGCTGGAGAGGGAAAGGATGTGGCTCGACATATAACAGGAAGGCCTTTATACTTCCTGCTCATTTCCTGGCGAAGTGTGATTCACTCGCAACGTCGGAAAGCAGAAATCTGATCGTGTAATAAAAAATTCGGTAGTCTTTTATCTAGATCAGGATGTATCTCAAATGATAGACACTGCGATAAATCACATCGCTACAAATATAAATCAACAACTAATGCGGACCTTTGGTCTTAATGAGGATGTTGTGGTGGTGTCAAATATTCTTGAGCAAGATGGTTCGGTCGCCACCCATGTGAACAACAAGATAGTAGTTTCGCTGGTGAATATCGAAAAGGACACTGTTCTATCAGCTCAGCCGAATATTAGCGCTTCATCCGGCATGCGTGCGCTAGTCACCAGTCCACCAATACATTTCAATCTGTACCTGATGTTTGCCAGTTATTTCAGCGGCAGCAACTACCAGGAAGGTCTCAAGTTTATTTCCAATACCATCAGTTATTTTCAGAGACAGAATGTGTTTAATCAGCAGAACTCACCGGGTCTTGACCGCAATATCGATAAACTGGTATTAGATGTGCATAACCTGAATATTACTGACCTGAGTAACTTGTGGGGTATATTAAGCGGTAAATATTTACCCTCTGTGCTTTACAAGGTGCGCATGGTAACAATTGACGGAAACGCGGTAGTAGCTCAAACACCTGGCATCAAAAAACCAGATCCGACAATGAGCCATTGAACCAGGGGAGGGGGCATACTTGAGCAATTATCAAACATTACTGAGTATTGCTGTTGAACACAGCTATTACCTGAGTGGTGTTTGTCCCTGCCTGGATTTTAATCCAACCCAAAGAACCGCTGCCATCCTCGAAAATGCCGGACTGATGTGTAAAAAGACAGTTGATGGTATCCAGATTGTATACGATCGATCCAGGCTGGAAGCCCTTGAAATGTATGCAAACGACCTGGACGAACCGCTCAGTTTTGATTTTAAGATATATTCACACGATCCTGAATTCAGAAGTTACACTGAGCCTTTCGCTGCTGGCGAGGGTGATATTCTCTATTTTGATAATCGTGCGGTTAATGGGGCAGGCAAGCAAAGTATATCAGTGTCGAAATACGCATCTAGCAAGGATCTCAAAAAACCAGACTCGAGTGAACTTGAGGGTATCCTTAGTCAGAAAGACAGATTGTCACCCCCCGAGTTTGTACTCAGAATTTTCGCCAATACTGACAAAGGTTCTTTGCTCGAACAGTGGCTTGAGCCGGAACCGATGGTTTATTCGATAGGATTCTTCAACAGGCAAAGACACTGGAAATACTATTTACTCGGCAAAATGGTAAATAGGAATAAACCATCAGATGGTTTCAGCATTATCGACCCGGATAACAAGGTTGAATTTGAAGCCATGGGTGAGGAACGGCTATCCGACCAGAGAACTGCTTACACATTCAGGTCAAAACAGCCGATTCCGCTTAACGAGTTTTATTCTTATCGTTTTCAATTAAAGCAAAAAGGCCGGGATAATGAATCCATAGTGATACAACGCTTGCCCTTCGCCAGTGTCGGACATGTCGGCACAGATGAGGTTGCGGAGCAAGCAACGATGGTGGCGGAAATTTATATTAACAGTTAGCAACTAAAGGGAAAAATCATGGCAACTATGAAAACACCAGGCGTCTACATCGTCGAGAAGAACGCCTTTCCAAACTCGGTGGTTGAAGTGGCGACTGCGGTCCCTGCTTTTATCGGCTATACCGAAAAGGCGGACAACAAAGGCAAATCGCTGCGCAATAAACCATGGCGAATCACTTCTATGTCCGAATTTCATAACTACTTTGGCTTTGCGCCGACACCGCAGTTTGGTATTGCTGAGGCAACGGACGATCCAGCTATTGAAGCAGATTTTTCGCAAGGCGGAGTTGGTTATGTTTTAAACCAGTCGGCCGGCAATTACCTGCTTCATAACAGTATGCTATTGTTTTTTCAAAACGGCGGCGGGCCCTGTTATATCGTTTCCGTAGGTAATTACAGCGACAACATAGAATCGGATCGGTTACAAAAAGGTGTTGACCTGTTGATAAAAGAACAGGAGCCGACCATGGTTGTCATCCCCGAAACCGTACTACTCAGCGAGGCTAATAGTATTAGTGTGCAGCAGTCTGCGCTGGCGCATTGCGGTGGAAAGATGAAAAATCGTATCGCAATCCTCGATATCTGGGGTGGTGATAAAGACAGACAGAGCCCCTCCGGCGATTGTATCGAAAAATTCCGTTCCGCACTGGGCATCAATTATCTTGATTATGCTGCAGCCTATTACCCATGGGTGAATACAACCATTGTATTAGACAAAGATCTGACGTATGACAATATTGATAATGACAGCAAACCATTATTGCAAACTTTGCTGAAAAATGAGGTGGGCGACTCATCATCGCCGAAAGCAGCGCAGCAATTGAATGCGATTGAAAGTATTACCAGCTTGAGCGCTGCAGCTGAAGATGCACAGGCTGAAGGTAATAGTTCTGATAGTGATGTTTTTGCGCAAAAAAACCAGTTGGCCAAGAGCCTGGTAGCCATGAGTCCGTTGTATGGCAGTATTCTGGGTGCGATGACGCAGCGGCTTAACCTGTTGCCCCCGGCAGCGGCGATGGCGGGTATCTATACCATGGTAGATAACTCGCGGGGTGTGTGGAAGGCGCCTGCGAACGTCAGCCTGAGTGCAGTAGTATCGCCGGCGGTGAATATTAGCCACGATGAACAGGAAGACCTGAATGTCACCACACAGGGTAAATCGATCAACGCGATTCGAAGCTTCATTGGCGAAGGCACCCTGGTGTGGGGCGCGAGAACGCTCGACGGCAATAATCTCGACTGGCGCTACATCAATGTTCGTCGCACCATGATCATGCTTGAAGAGTCAGTGCGACTCGCTACCAAGGCCTACGTGTTTGAACCAAATGACGCCAATACCTGGGTCACAATCAAAAGCATGATTCGTAACTTTCTCACCGGAATCTGGAAGCGTGGCGGCCTGGCGGGCGCGATACCCGACGAAGCCTTCAGTATTCATGTGGGCCTGGGTGAAACCATGACATCGGAGGATATACTCGAAGGTATTTTACGCGTAACTGTGCTGGTGGCGGTGAGTCGTCCGGCAGAGTTTATCGAAATTACCTTCCAGCAGCAGATGCAGAAGTCATAAGCGTCTTTTGATGTTTAGACTTTCATACACACTATTTTTATAAACATGAACAGGAAACAAACTCATGGCTGATGATGGAACTGCACAATCAACAACTGTATGGCCCATACCAAAGTTTTACTTTCAGGTTAAATGGGATTCGGAAGTAATGTCGTTTCAGGAGGTTTCCGGACTTGATGTAGAGTCTCAACCGATTGAGTATCGTCACGGCGATAGCCCGGAGTTTTCGGTGACTAAAATGCCTGGCATCAAAAAATACGGCAATGTGACAATGAAAAAAGGCGTCTACAAATCGGATAACAAGTTCTGGGACTGGTTCAATCAAATCAAGATGAATACCATCAAGCGTGTACCGGTGACCATTAGCCTGCTCGACGAGGCTGGTGCTCCCACCATGGTATGGACACTGGCGAACGCCTGGCCAACCAAGATAACCGGAACCGATCTGAAGGCTGATGGTAATGAAGTTGCCATTGAAACTATCGAAATTGCTCATGAAGGCATTACTATCGATAACGCCTAGGAACCATGGGTTGGGAGTGAAAACATGCACCCCAGCCCAGGTTTGATTTTGACGAGGATGAATGACTATGGCGAGTGATACCTATCCGCCACCTGCATTTAATTTCAAAGTGGTCTTCGCTGCAACGGGGGGCATGTTCGACACATCGTTTCAGGATGTTAGTGGCATAAAAGCGACGATTGAAACCGAGTCCTATAACGAACTCGGCGAGAACAATTTTGTGCTACAGCTGCCAAAGCCACCGACCTATACCAACCTGATATTAAAGCGAGGAATCGCTGATATGAAATCACCGTTAGTGAAGTGGTGCCGTTCTGTGTTTGAGGGTAATTTCGTCAAAGCGATAGGGCCAATGCCGGTGCAGGTACATTTGATCGGCAAGGATAAGGTCCCCGTCCGTAGCTGGTCGTTCGCCAATGCCTACCCGGTAAGCTGGGAAGTGGACAGTTTCAATTCCAGCAAGAACGAAGTTGCGATAGAAACAATCGAGCTGCGATATGACTATTTGAGCAGATTGCTTTAGCGCCATGGCCATCGAAGTCAAGCAGATGATTATCAAGTCCACCCTCGTTAGTGGCCACAAGGAGCAGGAAAACCCTGGGCTTACCGATGCCGATATGGAATTGCTGAAAGAAAAGGTGATGGAAGAATGTAGAGAATTGATCGAGCAAAGTCTTAACGAGTATCAGGAAAGATAATGTCTGGAAAAAGCACAGCTAAAAAAGACAAGCTGATAATTTCGACCTGTAGCATCGATGCGAAAGGCAATATCAAAGTTAATAAAGGCAAGTCTTTCAAGTTTATGCTCAATCCATCTGAGTACGATCATTCATATGCTATTGGCTACAACAAAAAAGAGGCGATTGGGCAATCGGGTTCGGACGCAAAGTTCGGTGGCGTCAAACCGGAGAAACTAAAGTTCAGTGCGTTGATTGACGGCTCCGGTGTCGTGACACCGGCAGATGCGAGCACAACGGACGTCAAAACCCAGATTAAAGCTTTAAAAGATATCGTCTACAAGTATGACGGCGATAAGCATGAGCCGAATTATGTCAGGGTGTTATGGGGCAGCCAGATATTCTTTGGCCGGCTGGAATCGTTATCAGTGGATAATACGCTGTTTAAACCCAGTGGTGAGCCTCTTAGAGCCAAGGTTAAGCTTGCTTTCACCGGCTTCATGAGCAAGGAGGAAGAGGCGCTAAGGGCGAATCGCTCATCCCCCGACATGAGCCATCAGATCGAAGTCAAGGCCGGGGATACATTGCCCTTATTGTGTTACCGTGTTTACAGGGACAGTTCTTACTATCTGGAAGTTGCCAGGATCAATAATATGACCGATTTTCGTGATATTAAGCCAGGCAGCAAACTCCATTTCCCGCCGCTAAGTTAAGTCATGCCTGAGTCGCCGATGGTCAATAGCAGTGCCGCAGTTAAATTGAGTTTATTTTCCGATGGTACTCAAATTAGTGACGCAATTGAAATCGTGTCGATTTCTGTTACCAGTTCCATCAATAAGATTCCCTACGCGAGAATCGAGTTACTCGACGGCGACATGCCGAACAAGGATTTTCCAGTTAGTAACAGTGACGACTTCAAGCCGGGTAGCGAAATCAGGATCGATGTCGGTTATGGAAAAACAGCAGATACCATCTTTAAGGGTATTGTGGTCAGGCACGGCATAAAGATCAGCGGGGACAATAATTCACGCCTGGTGGTCGAATGTCGCGATAAAGCAGTAGCGATGACGATTGGGCGTCATAATGCCAATTATATTGATTCGAAAGACAGCGACATTATCTCGAGTCTGATCTCCAGCTACCCCGGTTTGAGTTCGGATGTAGACGCAACCACCACCCCATATAAAGAACTGGTGCAGTACTACTGTACCGACTGGGATTTTATGCTGTCGCGTGCCGAGGTCAATGGTTTGCTGGTCTGCGTTGAGGACGGAAAACTTAGCGTAAAACCCCCGCTTACGAATGGCTCGGCCGAATTGAAACTGACCTATGGCGAAGACCTGATCGAACTTCATGCCGACATTGACGCTCGCTCTCAGCTCACCGAAGTCAGCAGCGTGAGCTGGGATCCAGACAAACAGGAACTCATAGAAGAAACGGCAGGTCCTCAGACGCTTAACGCGCAGGGCGACCTGACAGCAAAAGAGCTTGCCAAGATTGTTGGACCGAAATCTTTTCGCCTGCAAACACAGGCCCTGCTCGAAAAGGCCGCGCTCAAGGACTGGGCCGACGGGCAGCAGCTGAAAGCCGGGCTCGCCAGAATTCGCGGGCACATGAAATTCCAGGGCAGCGCCAAAGTAAAGCCGGGGACGTTGCTAGAACTTGACGGGGTCGGTGATCGTTTTAACGGTAAGGTTTTTATCAGCTCGGTCAAACATCAGATAGTCGCGGGTAACTGGATTAGCGAAGCCGACTTTGGCATGTCACCCGACTGGTTTGCCGAACAGCGCAACCTGGTTGCGCCGCCCGCCTCGGGTTTTCTGCCCGGCATCGAAGGTTTACATATCGGCGTGGTGATGAAGCTCGACGAGGATCCAGGTGGTCAGAGTCGTGTTCAGGTGTCGGTTCCGATACTGCAGGCAGAAACCGAAGGGGTCTGGGCCCGGCTCGCCAACTTTTATGCCTCAAACAGTTTTGGCGCATTTTTTATTCCCGAGATTGGCGACGAAGTGATATTGGGCTATTTGAATAACGACCCGTCCAATCCGGTCGTGCTTGGCAGTCTTTATAGCAGCAAGCAGGCACCTCCATACGAGCTCACGGCCGATAATTTTACCAAGGCAATCGTGACTAAAAGTCAGCTCAGGATCGAGTTTGATGATGAAAACAAAGTCACCACAATTATCACGCCGGGTGGAAATACACTGGTGCTGAGCGATGAAGATCAATCGATCCTGATGCAGGATCAAAACGGTAACAAGGTTGAACTCAGCACCGATGGAATTGTGCTCGACAGCCCTAAAGACATCAATATTGGCGCAAAGGGAAAAATCAGTATTGATGCGGTGGGGGAGATTGCGATTAGTTCAAAAGCCGATGTAAAGGTGGAAGGATTAAACGTCAACCACACAGCGAATGTTGGTTTTGTCGCAAAAGGTAGTGCCAGTGCCGAGTTGTCTGCATCGGGACCGACCACGATCAAAGGCGCGACGGTGATGATCAATTGAAACGGTTAATCCATAAGACTATCAATGGAGGAGTTCGATGCCACCAGCAGCAAGAATAACAGATATGCACACCTGCCCCATGGTGACGCCGGGACTGCCACCAATTCCTCATGTGGGTGGGCCTGTCATCGGTCCTGGTGTGCCTACTGTATTGATCGAGAAATTGCCCGCCGCGGTTATTGGTGATAACTGTGTATGCGTTGGACCACCCGATGTTATCGTGAAAGGCTCGGCCACAGTCATGATTGGTGGCAAACCCGCGGCCAGGATGGGTGACTCGACTGCGCATGGTGGCACTATCGTGCTCGGTGCAGCGAGCGTGATAATTGGCGGCTAGCGACGACATGACGGATATCGATAATTCTTTTCTCGGAATCGGCTGGAGTTTCCCTCCCGAGTTTCATAAGCATGCTGATGCGCTCGAGTTGAAAATGGTTGCCGAAGAAGAGGATATTGCTGAGAGCCTCATGATCCTGTTATCGACCCGGCCCGGGGAACGCATTATGCAACCGGATTATGGTTGTGAATTGCACACCATGGTGTTTGAAACCATCGATGAAAGTACCGTAACCGAACTCAAGGATATTATCGAGAGGGCAGTGCTGTTTTATGAACCGCGCATCACGCTGGAGAATATTGACGTTAATACCGAAGACGAGTTAGAAGGCAGGCTCAAGCTTCAGCTTAATTATACGGTGCGCAAAACAAATACCCGAAGCAATATCGTTTATCCTTTTTATTACCTGGAGGGAAGTCAGGTTCGCGTATGAATTTTAATTACAACGCGAGCGCAGATAGACAAACCTGATGATGGACTGGAAAGGCATTGCTATTACCGACGGAACCGAGCAGCAGGACAGGCAGCCAGCTGCGCTTGCGCCCGACTATTTTAAAGTCGACGAACTGTCATTCGAAGACCTGCTGGCGATGGCCGCAGAGATCGCTTCGAGCATTCCTTATTATAATCTCCGGAATGAAATCGATGGTGACTGGGGGCCTATGTTCGAGGCCGACGAAGCCGTGATTATGGCGCAAATTCTCAGTACCGATTTATCTCGAATCGAATCAGACTTTTTAAGGGTTTCATCCTATAGCCCGGATGAACAGAGCCATTTAATTCTCGGCCTGGCCGAAAAAATTGACTTCTGGTTCAAGCGATTGTCCGCCTGCCGGCACGCGTCTGGTGAATTATTGGCGCGTAAGTTAGCAACGATTATCGCTGACAAGCTCGTGCCTGAATTACACAATTTGTGCAAGATTGCCATACAGATCAATGCGCAGTTTGATAACGAGGTAGTATCCGAATTTGCCGGACTCTGGGAACTGGGCAATCCGCAAAGTGACAACCTGTTCCCAAAATCCACTATCGGAGCACTCCAGAATGCGGACGAGAAAAAGCGCCAGTTAAACGCAACTTTTTATACTTTTTCAAACGCCATTTCATTGCTTAAAACAACAGCTGCTGTGTTCATGCAGCAGAGCCTGGAAAGTGAGCAGCACGATCCGGCGACAGGCTTGTTTATGGTGTTTCTGAAATTGTATGAGAAAGCGCAACGTCAACTGAACAGGTTTACTCCGCGACATCTTGATTTTTATCATGAAAAAATTCTTAAGGTAAATAACAGAGAGAGAATCCCCGAAAGCTATTACCTGTTATGCGAAACTCGGGCAGGCAACAGGAAAGTGCGCATTGAAAAAAATACCCGGTTCAGCGCAGGGAAAGATGCCGCATTAAACGAAATAATTTACTGTGCCGATGAGAACCTGCTGGTGAGCGATGTCAGGCTTGGTTCCCTGGCCACGCTGTATCTTCAACACGACAGGCTGATATCACCCGAATCTGAACTTGGCCTTGTAACCCGCATAAAGACGGGCTTGCCAAAATTGCCAGCAGCCGGCATAGATGTGGATAAGCTGCAGGATCAACCGCTACCCTGGTCATTGTTTGGCGCAGAAACACCGGGCAGCGAAAAGGGGTCCTCGAACGATGCCAGGATCGGTTTTTGCGTTGCCTCCGAATTGTTGCTGCTGGAACAGGGTGTGCGCAATATCGAAATAGGTATTGAGCTAGCCACGCCAGCAAGTACCGAGGTTGATCAACAGGTTTCCAGTCTGTTGCACAGTGGCTCAGAGCAGTCATTCAGCCAGCAGTTCGCCAGCCTGTTTGCGCGCAACCTGTTGAGCTTTAAAGGTTGTTTAACTTTGCAGCATCAAAGGGAAATTCTGTCCAAAGCCGAAGCCCTGCTGCCCAGGCACCTGGCCCAGGAGGTCGGCTCATTGCTGAGCCAGGACTGGCAGGGGCTCTTTTATAAGCTCTTCAAGAAAATATTTTGTCTCAAGCTCACGACAGAACATGGCTGGCTGGATGTATCCGATTATATTTTGCTGCCTTATTCGCAGGACACATCACAGCAAAAAACCGGCCTGAGAATTTTGCTCAGTCTGGGGCAAGATGTCGAGCCGATTACACCCTATAACGCCGACCTGCATGGCATGCAGCTCGAAACCGAAAGTCCGGTGTTGCAATGTGTGATCAATCCTCAAACCCATTTTTATCCCTATTCGATATTTCAAAACATGGTTATCGCATCACTGACTATCGATGTCGAGGTTAGCGGTGTGAAAAACGTGCTGGTTTACAATCAACATGGCCAGCTTGATCCCTCCAAACCGTTCCAGCCCTTCGGGCCGCTGCCTGGCAGTAACGCGTATTTTATCTTCGGTAATTATGAGCTTGCCAGAAAGCGTTTGCTGAAACTGAAAATTGACCTCGACTGGGCCGAGCTGCCATCCAGTAGTGGCGGGTTTGAAGAATTATATAGCGCTTATAAAACGTCTTATGGCAATACCACGTTTAAAGGCGATTTCAGCGTGTTATCAGATGGACGCTGGGTGCCTGAGGACCCTGCGGCGAGGAACGATTTTAACCTGTTCGAGACTGAGCCGATGAGTAGTCGTGTTGCAGCATATAATGTCGTGGAGATCGACAAGCTTGATTATGTCCGGCCCATCGATGCAAGTATTTCCGCAGCGGATTTTCAGTTTGACCTGAAGGCCAGAAATGGATTTTACCGAGTAATGCTTGCCGCACCCGAGTCGGCGTTTGGTCATGGCGAGTTTCCTCAGTTATTAACCGCAGCCCTGTCAGCTAATGCGCGACGCAAAAAACCTGGGCCTTTACCAAATCCGCCATATACGCCAGGCCTGAATGGTATCTCACTGTCCTATAAAGCGAGCACGAAAATTAATCCGTCACTGCATAACGAAGCTGGGAACAGCTCGACAGCAACGATTATTCTCATGCACCCCTTCGGTGTCGAAACTGTGTTCCCGGCAATAATGGATAAGCCCTGTTTCCTGATGCCGCAATACGCGCATGAAGGCAACTTGTTTATCGGCTTATCGGGCAACGATATATCCGGACCGCTTAGTCTGCTGTTTCATTTGTCGCAAGACAGGGTAGAAGCGACGATGGCAGAAAGTGCTGCGTTCGACTGGTTTTACCTGAGTGCTAATCGTTGGAAAAAATTGCCGGCAACGCACCTGCTCTCCGATACCACGCATGGGTTTCTGGCATCAGGTAAAATTATTCTGGACATCCCCGCAGATATTAATAACGGCAATACCATCATGCCGGGAAAATATTTCTGGTTGAGAGTCTCGGTCGGACAAGCTGCGAGCGCGTTTTCTGCATGCTATTCGATCCAGCCGCACGCGTTGCAAGTGAGCCACAGCTCAGGCGTGAACAGTGTTCCGGTTCAGGGTTCTGCACAGGCGATCAAATGGGCCTCGAGCCACCCGATAGCGGGTATTGGCAATATCAAACAGGCTTATAAAGCATTTGGTGGTCGAGACGGGGAAAGCGATGATCAACGTAAAATTCGTGTGAGTGAACGCTTGCGTCATAAAAACCGTGCGCTGATTCCCCGCGACTATGAACAACTGATACTCGAACAGTTTCCACAGATCTACAAGGTTAAGTGTTTCAACAGTATTTCCAGCCAGGATGATGCGATCAAACCGGGACACGTTCTGATCGTGGTCATGTCCGGCGATCAGGCCGAAGTGGGCGAGACCTGCTCGCACGCAATGATTAATACCCGGCAACTTGACCAGATCAGGACTTATGTCAAAAAACTGTGTCCCGTATTTACCCGTATAGAAGTCAGAAACCCGCAATATGAGCAGTTACAGGTGCGTTGCACGGTAAAGTTTGTCGATGCGATTAGCGAAGGTGTCAACATCAGTCGTTTAAACCAGCACATCTCAGACTACATCTGTCCATGGAAAACGCCTGGCTATAAGGCTCGGTTTGGCTGGAGCATCAGGCAGCAGGATATCGAATCATATATTCGCAGCCTCGAATACATCGAATTTGTCACCAATTTCTCCATCTTACACATCACCATCGATAACGAGGGAAACTATAGTTTGTTCGACACCGCGCAAGGCGAACAAAACTATGAAGCTGCTATCAGGCCCCGCTACCCGTGGAGTCTGGCAATACCCGCAGAACAACATTTTATCGAAACCATCCCGGTGGCAAGGTCGATCAGCGCAGAAATTACCGGGGTAGGCGAACTCGCCGTCGGTAGTACTCTTATTATCAGTGGAAGCAGTGGATATGGCGAAGAAGAATAGGAGCACATTAAAGCGTTATTTTCAAAAAGGCGCGCTACCGTCGGAGGACCATTTTGAGGATTTAATAGACTCCACGCTTAACACCATCGATGAAGGTTTCGATAAGAGTCCTGAGAACGGCTTCGAGATTTCACTGGTGGGAGATCATCGCCGGCTCATCAGTTTTTTCAAAACCGGTGCAGTAAAAGATGCGGTGTGGACCATCGACTATGACAGTCAGCATGACCGGCTGCTGATTACTAAACCACACGCCGATGTGAATACACCACCAGCGATGACCTTTAGCGGGGATGGGCATGTCGGGGTGAATAACGCCAGTCCAGCCCATGCGCTGGACGTCAGCGGTGTGGTTGCTGCGCAAGGACGTCTCGGTGCAAACCCCGACAATCAAAAAACCGTCGCCGCAGACGGTCACTGGCACAAAATCACCGGCGCCCTCAGAGGCTGTCATGCGATTGAAGTCATGGCCGGGGTCGGCAACAAGGGCACCGGCAGATACGCCCTGATGAATGCGCTCGCGATCAATACCTTTAATCCACGTGGCTGGTTGTTCAACTTTCTCAATCTGAAAAAAAAGATCAAATATCAGCAGGCCTATTACCTGTCGCGCGGTAACCGCATCAAGTTACGCTGGTTGAGCGAAGGCGAGAATTATTACCTGCAAATGCGCACCATCTGTGGCTACGGCGGTGATGTAAAAATCAGATATTACCTGACCAGCCTGTGGTTCGACGAAGACATGGCTGAGTCGTGGAAATCAGATGAAGCAGAGCGTTAGGGATTGTCATGGCTGAAACATTGTCGATAAAAAGACGCAAAACAGGCGCCAGTCCCCTCGGCTTCGACAGCCTCAGGAGTGCGGCGATCAGGCGGATTCAGCAGTTCTCGGGCAAGGTCTGGACCGACTACAATCTGCATGACCCCGGCATTACCATCCTCGAACAACTGATTTATGCGATTACCGATTTAACGTATCGCACAGATTTTGATCTTGAAGATTATCTCGTTAACGAGGATGGTAATATTGACCTCAAGGCACAGAGCCTGCATGCACCGGCAGAAATATTCCCCTGCCGTGCGACAACCGTGCTCGATTATCGCAAGCTATTACTCGATGCGGTACCTGTGGTTGATAATATATGGATTACGGATATGGCCGAGCAGGCCGATCCAGGTCAGTATCGGGGGCTCTATCGACTGGCAGTGAAACTCGCAAACGGTCTTGATGAGCCTGCTCAAAAAGCCGCAGTTGATCGATTACGCGCGACATACCTCGGTGCCAGAAACCTGTGTGAAGATCTCGGCGAGATCATTGTTGTTGACAATTTAGAATACGAACTCTGCGCTACTATCGAAGTCAGTAGTGCGCGGCATCCCGCCGATATCCTCGCTGAAATTTATTTTAACTGCGCCAGGCGCATAGCCAGCAGTGTCTCTATCACCAGTTACGATAAGTTGACAGATCAAATTCAGCCACTCGATCAACTATTCGACGGGCCCTTCACCCGGCATGGTTTTTTCATGGACGAAGATATGCGCGAGCATCAATCCGAGTTCCTGGTTTCAACTCTGTTTTCAACCATCAATTCGATCGAAGGCGTGGAACATATCCAGCAACTGTATCTGGTCAGGGACGGTGAACGCTTTTATGACAGGATCGAGCCGGCTGATCCTGACATGGCGTTCGACCTGCTATTTCCCAGGCTTGTTGAAGATAAAAAAGTCGTATTAACCACTAATGGCCGGGTGTTGTCGATTGCGCTTGATGAGGTAGCCACCCGGTACAATGAAATTAATTTCAAGTATCACACCTCAAGGTCGGCTCCCCAGGACCTGTCGTTGTTGTACAAGCCGGTTACCGGCGTCTCCAGGCCGTTGAGTCAGTATTTCAGTATTCAAAATCATTTCCCGAGCAGCTATGGCATCAATGAGCTGGGTGTGCCTGCTTCAGCACCCACCGCGGTGAAGGCGAAG
>Ga0316201_10001584_pt1 | contig 15482 bp, 12 predicted proteins | sample CS6wburrow_MG_FD_204516 | JGI IMG/M metagenome (GOLD analysis project Ga0316201, IMG submission 204516) | Coastal sediment microbial communities from Delaware Bay, Delaware, United States - CS-6 worm burrow | ecosystem: Environmental > Aquatic > Marine > Coastal > Sediment | place: USA... | reverse complement strand
TAAAAGAAACTAGTGTTGCTCGTTTGTACCGTTTTAAGAATAGCAGAATTAAAAAAGAATTGTCTTTTAAAACTAACAAGAATACTGCTAGATTGGCTTAATCATTTAGCAACCATTTTTTTCCTGCGATCATTGTAGGAAATATATTGACCCTAAGTCCGAACTTCAATGCGTTATTTGCCCAGAAGTAATTAATATCCTTCTTTGGCCAGATGACTACATATCGCATTTCCTTATTGAGCAATTCTTCTGCCTTGAGTACAAGATTATAGCGGTCACTATAACTGAGGTTGGTTTCCCCGAGTTGTAAGCAGTTGATCAATACATCAAGGCGCTTTGGCTCTGAAATGGCCTGGAAAATCCCATCAACGTCTTCAATATCAAATTTCCCTGTGACGGTTATATGCCAATAGTCTTTTTTATAGTCCTCTGTAAATTCCATTAGTCATGCTCTTCGATCTATATCTCTTCTTCCGGGGCCTCTGTATTCGCTTCTGCTTTATCTTCTTCTTCTTTGTCCAGGTGGTGTTGCAGGATATTTAATTTCTTGAGTTTGGCCTTCCAGGTTTTCAAGGTTTCCTTTTGGTCATTAATCTTTTTGATAACCTCCTGTACCAGTGGATTCTCTTCGGAAGCATTTGAAAAGAATTGCAGGTTGTTTTCGAGTTGCCTTATTTCGTTCTTACTCTCATCGATCTTTCTTCTGATAAAAGTACGTTCTCTATAAATGGCATCTTCATTATGGGACTTGGCCAATTGCTGAATTTTATTACCGTATTTCAGTAATTCTGACTCCTGCTGCGTTACGCCCAGCTTTTTTAGGATTCCATCCAGTATCTTATTGAATTTGCCGTTAATGTTCTTCTTGCTATAAGGTACCCGGCCTATAGACTTCCATTCCTTAATATATTCCTTGATGACCTTCAGGTCTTTTTCCTTGGAAGCACCAGGTTTAAAGGCAATGAGCTTTTCTAAACAAGCATTTTTCTTCTCTAAATTTTCAGTTTCTGAGGCACTGGCTTTGTTTTTATTGGCATGAAGGTGCTCAAAATAGTGATTGCAGGCATTTTTAAATTCATTCCAGATGCTATCCGAATACTTCCTCGGAACATGCCCAATTTGCTTCCATTCCTGTTGTATGCGCTTCATTTCAGGGGTAACGGTATCCCATTCCTCACTTTCTTTATAAGATATCGCCAGTTTTAGGAGTTCCCTCTTTTTGTCCAGGTTCTCCTGCTGCTCTTTTTTCAGGTTTTTATAGAAGATATTCTTTTTTCGGTTAAAAGATTTCACGGCTTCCTTAAAACGGGCCCAGGTATCTTCGTTCAGCTTTTGAGGCACCCTCCCTGCCTTAAAAAAAGAGGTTCGAAGGGCTTCCAGTTCCTTGATCTGCTTTTGCAAGCCTTTGTGATTGTTGGAAACATTTCCGGCCAGGGTATTGATGGCTTCTATGATCTCGTTCTTGCGAACTAAATTTTCCTCAAAACTTTTTTCCAACTCCTTAAAATGATCTTGCCTGCGCTGGTGCATGGCCTTTGTAGCAGCACTAAATCGTTCCCAAATTTCTTCGCGGTGTTCCTTGCCAACCGGTCCAATGTCTTCCTTCCATATCTTATGAAGGGTTTGCAGCTCTCTAAAGGCCTTGTTGAGGTCGGGTTCATTGACCAGTGCTTCTGCCCGCTTTACCAATTTTTCCTTTTCTTCCAGATTGTATTTAAAATCTAGATCGCGCAGTTCCCGGTTTAAGTGAAGGAAATCGTAAAATATCTCTACGTGATGGTGGTAGGTACGCCATACATCATTGTAATGATTTCTTGGAACAGACCCCGCATGGCGCCATTGTTCCTGCAGGTCCTTGAAATTCTTATAGGTAGTGTTGATGTCTTCCTCAACATTAACAAGGGCTTTCAAATCTTCAATAATCTGGAGCCGTTTCTCCAGATTAGCTTTTAAGGTTTGTTCCAGGTTTTTATAATACTGGTTTCGTATCTCACGATATTCGGAATATACCTCGTTAAATTGCCTTTTGGTGACGGAATTGTACTTGAAATCGATCTCGTTACCACCATGACTCACAAATTCTTCTTTCTTTTCTTCTAAAAATTCCTGGAATTTTAAGTCGAATTCGGACTTAATGCCTTCTACATGATTTTTTATCGCTTGTACTTTTTCATTCCGTACCAGGCGCTGTAATTCTCCAACCAGGTTCTCCATTGACATTGCGTGGTAATCCAGCATGGCAATATGATGCCTGCGATGGTTGTCACTATCCTCGGCGTCTTCTGCATTGGATTCGTTGATCTCCTCGTGGACATCTTCCTCTTTGACCTCAGGCTTTGCGGATTCTTTGACATCCGCCTTCTCTGTTACTTCGGTACTTTTCTCTGATGTTGTCTTCGTATCAGTAGTTTCCGAATTTTCCTGACCCCCTACAGCATTATGTAGTTCTTGTTCTTTCTTTTCCACCATTAGTATGGTTCTTTATGTGGTTTTCTCTGTAAACCTTCTGTAAGATAGTAACAACCCTACAGACCACAAAGGTAATGAATGAACTTTTTAACAAGCTTTTATTCTATGGAATCCTTTATTTTAAGGTAAATCAGTGAGGATTACTGTTGCCAAATGTCCCAGGATTTATCGGCCTGCAGTTGCAGCATAGCCAGGCCATTGCTAATGGTGGCTCCACGGTGTTCACCTTCCCTAAGAAAGGCCGACTTTTCGGGATTATAGATGAGATCGAACAGTAAATGCCTGGAGGTAAGCTCCTCATATGGAATATCCGGTTTTTTCTCAATATTGGGGAAGGTCCCTAAGGGAGTGCAATTTATGATAATGGTATGTTGTTCCATACTTTTAGGTCCAAGATCGCCATAGGCCCATTGATTTTTAGCTGGATTCCTGGATACGAATTGAAAGGTAATCCCCAGGGTGGTTAATACGTATGCAACTGCCTTGGAAGCGCCTCCGGTCCCTAAGATCAATGCTTTTTTGTGATGTTCTTTAAGAAAGGGTTCCAGGGATTTTCTAAAGCCATAAATATCTGTATTATAACCAATTAAGCCGTCCCTGGTGCATTTTATGGTATTTACTGCACCAATTTGTGCAGCCTCATCATCAATGGCATCCAAATAGGGGAGGACCGCTTCTTTATATGGGATGGTAACGTTAAGTCCCTCCAATCCCTGGGTTTGCTCAATGATTTTAGGTAAATCGGTTATATTTTGAAGGTCGAAATTTTCATAGCTATACCCGGCTAACCCCTGTTGCTTAAACAGTTGTGTAAAATAGCCCTTTGAAAAAGAATAGGAAATATCCTTTCCTACCAATCCAAACTTATGCTGTTTTTTTTCTGTTCTTTCCATACCATTCTAAAGCAATAAGGATAGCAATACCAATGAAGATAAACAAAATTGCCCACCAGGACTCAACAGTACTAAGATCTGGCAGGTACCTTTCATAATTCCGTATGATCTTATCGCCGTTACTGTCGAATATAGGATTTCCCATAGCGTCCTGTACAAAAATTGTACGTTTCCAGGGCCAAACCACCCCCAATGAACCGGTAATGAACCCAATGATAACAGCAGTTGTAATGTCCTTAAAATGTTTTAGTACATAGCCCAGAAGATGTGACAGGGTAACCAGCCCGGTCGCAGAACCTAGCGTAAAGACAGCCAATATCTTTAAAGTATCGAGGCGTTCCTGGTCTGAAGTAAAGCTAAAATCGGCCTGAAAAACTTCGGCAATGGTGTCATAGAGCGCGTTTACCGAATCTACAAGAAGCAGCACATAGTTACCCAAAAGGATCAGGATAAAGGAACCGGAAAGCCCGGGGAGGGTCATCCCGGATACACTGATAATGCCACACAAAAAAATAAAGAGCAAGTTGTCATTTTCTTTGGCCGGACTTAAAAAGCTGATGGAAATGCCCGTAATAAGCCCTATAATGCCCCAGGTAAGCGTTTTCTTATTCCAGTGACCATAGTCCTTGCTAATGAAATAGATAGAGCCTATGATCATCCCAAAAAAAGTAGCCCAAACAAATAATTCATTATGTTCCAGGAAGTAATCCAGGATCTTGGAGACACTGAAATAACTTACGAGCATCCCAAAGATTAGGAGAGACAAAAACTGGCCGTTCACATAGCGGTAAAAGCTTTTGAACCTGCCATTAAATAAAAGCTTAAAGGCTTTTAGGTTTACTTTTTGAAGGGAATAAATGAATTCCTCATAGAATCCGGCCACAAAAGCCACAATACCTCCGGAAACACCTGGTACCTTATTGGCAGTACCCATAGCAAGGCCTTTGATTATCAAAAACATTTTGTCTAAAAACGTTCTGGGCTGATGCATGGGACCTATTTTTACTTTTTAGAGGCTAGCTTTTCGAGTATAAAAATAACAGAAAAACCAAGGAAGGCCAGTAAAACTGCAAATAGAAGTTGATTATCTCCTTCAAATGCAAAAGGAGAAATATTTTCCTCTTTTATGGAGATGATTTTATCATCGAAGATTTTAGATTCCAATACTTTCTTCCAGGGCCAAATCTTGTTCAGTGAACCAATAATAAAGCCGGTTAACATGGCTAGAGTCATGTTTTTGTAATGTTGGAACATCCATTTAAGCAGGCGGGCAAAACTTAGAAGCCCAAAAAGGGCTCCAAAACCCACGGTTACGACGATGGTGAAATCGCGTTCATGAACCGCATCCAGGACCGTTTTATAAGAACCCAGTAATACTAAAATAAAGGCACCGGAAATACCCGGCAAAATCATGGCACAGATTGCCAATGCCCCAGATAAAAACAAAAAAGGCAGGTATTCCGTATTCTCTATTGGAGGCAATTGCGTAATATAATAGGCCAATGCGCTGCCAACAACCAACATAATAATCGTGGCCAGACTCCATTTATCTATGGCCCTGGCAACAAAAAAAATACTGGCAATGACCAGCCCGAAGAAAAAGGACCAGAGCAACACCGGTTGGTTTATTAATAGCCAGCTAATTAATTTCGCAAGGGTAATTACACTAATGGCAATTCCCATAAAAAGGGACAGCAGGAAATTCCCATTTAATTTTTTCCAAAAAGATTTAAAACCTTCCTTTTTCCAGGTGGCGAATAAGGCAAAATTAATGTTGTTGATGGAAGTGATCAGTTCTTGGTAAATACCAGATATAAAAGCGATGGTACCACCTGATACTCCGGGGACTACATCAGCGGCACCCATGGCCATACCTTTTAAACCAATAATAATATATTGAAACAAATTTCGATCTCCCATTGCAATAAAAAAACAAAAATAGCCCTTTTATTCGGAAGCTTTTCGGATAGTGTCAATTATGTTCTGCGCCCAAACAGAGTCGAAAAATGATGGGAATTCCGTCTCAAAATAATGCACCTTCTCAAAATCGAGTTTGAGGGCTTTACGGAATCGGTATTGTGCCTTTACAGGGTCGTTGGCCATAAGGTACAGGCCAGTCATTTTATATTGGATCTCTGCCTTGTCCGGGTAAAATTCGTATCCCTGAAGCAATATTTGGATCGCTGATTCTAAATCGTCATTATTTGTTACCACCTCGGCCCAGTTTAGCCAAGTGTCTAATTCATAATTTCCTAGGTCTACCGTTTGTTTGTAGGCAAAATCGGCTTCATCGTAGTTCGCAAGAGCGGCGTGTATCCTTGCGCATTTCTTCCAGTATTTGGCATTTTCACCGTCAATATTAATGGCCTTGTTCACATAGTAAAGGGCTCTTTCATAGTTTTCCTTTTTAAAGTAAAAATCGGTGATGGCCAACCATCCTTTATCCAATAATGGATCTTCATGAACGGTTTGATAGTAATAGAATTTGGCCATATCTTCATTCTTCAATTTCTCATGGCATTTACCTATTCGCAAATACGCATGCGATGTAGGGTCTTCTATCTTAATGGTTGTTTCGTAATTCTCAATCGCCTCGTTAAATTTGCCTAATTTTTCCAAAACCTTACCTTTCTCAAAATAAGCACCTATGAATGAGTCGTCCGAAATGATCGCAAAATCGTAGGCAGCAAGCGCCTCCGAAAACATTTTAATGGAAAAGTACTGTTTTCCCAATTGGTGCCACGCAACCTGGCAATAAGGGTTTCTTTCCAGGTAATCATTTAAATAGGTTATGGCCCCTTCATAATCTTCCAGGTATTCAAAACAATACACAACGTTGTAAAGTGATGAATAATCCTGCTCATCGAAGGAGACACATTTCATAAAATGGGATTTGGCACTTTCAAAATCGTCCATAAAAAGATATTCCATCCCAAGTAGGGCATAAATATCAAAACTATTTTCGGTGAGTTCCAGGGCCTTTTTAAGTAAGACTATAGCGGCTTCGTGGTTATCTTTCTTGGAGTAAATGTTGGCCCTTTGTATATAAATTTCTTCATTGGTACCATCTAGCAATTGCAATTTATCCAGCAACTTTTCGGCAAGCTCCAGATTATTTTCAAAAACAAGTACTTCTACATCCAACAGCTTGAGATCCATTGCATCCGGGTGCTGCTGGAGTCCAATCTTAATGGCTTTCTTGGCCAGGGAGATTTTACCATGGTTTAAATAGTGGTGTATAATGTCTTCAAAATCCTCTGCATCAAAAAAGTAGACATCGTCTGTCTTGAGCATGGATTCGAATTTGGTGATGGGTTGGTTCGGTTTTTCGTTAGGATCTAACGCCATAGGAACGGGCTTGTTTAATCTATGGACTTAAAAATAGTTTTTAAAACCATCTTTATCTCCAAACAGGGGCTATATTATTAACAAAATAGTTAACAAATTATTGTTCAAGTTCATTTAACACCTCCAGGATCTTATCACAACCTTCTTCAATTTCTGCAACAGATATTGTTAAAGGTGGGGTTATACGAACCGCTTTTTTCTCAAAAAGCAACCAAAAAAGGATCAACCCTTTTTGAGCGCACGAATGTACTAAATGATCTGCAATTTCTTTACTCTCTAAAAGCAATGCCAGCATTAAGCCTTTACCGCGTATTTCCCGGATCAGCTTATGCTGCAATCGTTTTCTGAAAACCCGTTCTTTAACAAGGGTGTCCCTGATTAATGAGCTTTCCGTAATCTCTTTTAAGGCAGCCAGGGCAGCAGCTGCAATGACCGGGTTACCTCCAAAGGTGGTTATATGTCCTAATTTTGGTGATTCTTTAAGGGTTGCCATCATTTCGTGCGATGCGGTAAATGCACCTATGGGTAGTCCGGCTGCCATGCCCTTGCCAATGACCAAAATATCAGGGATGCAATTATAATGCTCAAAAGCAAACAATTTTCCGGTGCGGCCAAATCCCGGTTGTATCTCATCTAATATCAGTAAGGCACCTACCTCATTGCAGCGTTTTCGTACCTGTTCTAAATAACCATCTTTTGGCAGGATAAAACCGGCACCTCCTTGTATGGTCTCCAAAACTACAGCCGCAGTTTTCTTTGTTATGTTTCGCAGCTCTTGCTTTGAATTAAATGTGATAAAGGCAATATCCGGGAGCAAGGGCCTAAAGGGGGCTTTACGTTCTTCATAATCCATCAGGCTTAAACTTCCCATCGTATTCCCATGGTAGGCCTGCCTGGCAGCAATGATCTGGGATCTTCTGGTAACACGTCTCGCCAATTTCAAAGCACCTTCTATGGCTTCCGTTCCTGAATTAACCAAATAGGTAGTTTCAAGGGGTTTAGGAAGATAAGACGCCAGTAGTTTTGCATAGCTAACTGCCGGGCCCTGCACATACTCACCATAAACCATGACATGCATGTATTGCACGGTTTGTTGTTGCACGGCCTTTACTATTTTGGGATGACAATGCCCCAGGCAGCAGGCAGAAACACCCGCTACAAAATCGAGGTGTGCATTTCCATTGGTGTCATAAATATAACTACCACGGGCATGGGAAACTTCCATCGCCATAGGATGTGGTGTGGTTTGTGCCTGATATTTAAAAAAATCATTTTTCATGAGCATCACTGCTTGCCAACCACCTTAAATATCCATATTTCGTCTGTGTATTGGCCATTAAACTGGCTGTTTTTGGCTTTGGTGGCATCTTCATATGTATCATAACGCTCCAAATAGACGTAGTAATACTGATTGGAACTTCGCAGGAAAGAATTAGGATGCAAACCTCTATCGGACAATATTCTCAGAAATTTTTTGAAGTTTTGTTCTTCTTGAAAAACATTGGCAATTAAATAATAACCTGGGGTGAGGCCATTTTCTCCTCGAGCTTCTTCATAGCGCTTTGTTAAAGGAATACTGTCTTTTTGCGTACCTAGGTTCTCAGGTACTATTTTTTTAGGTCTATCTTTTTTTAGGCCAGTGGATGAATTGATAAAATCTCTTGCCTTTTCTTCAACTACAGAGGTGGCGGCATCTATATCTGTATCTATGGGGTTCTCTATTCCCCGGATCTTAACCAGTTTAATAGTGTTATCATCCTCGTCAAAAATGGCCTCTTTGGTCATGATCCGCTCATCGCCCCGCCAAATAAATCCTTTCAATTTTCTGCTGTTCTCCGGCAGCTCATTCTCCGGAAAAATATCCCCATCAGGGTTCGTAAAGAAGGTAATATCCTCAATATCGCTATTCTCAAAGATCATTCGGATAGAACTGCAGATGGTTTTATTGATCCCAATAAGTTCTTGGGCATCATTGTACATGTAGTAAATGACCTCTGTGTTTTTAACGAGATCTACAATTTTCAGTTCGTTCTCAATAAACTTGCCGAACAGGTCCTTGCCTTTGGCCTGATTAAAGCCCACTTTGCCAATACTGTCCTGGGATATCACAAAAGCATTGTTCATTACCTTTAGCGAATCTAATTTCTCGGTTTCAAGATTTGAAATAAGGTGAATACTATCGCCTGTCATCTGATTGTCAAGATTCCACAGGATAGGATCCCGTATAAGCTGGGTAATACCAGTCTTTTGTTCGAAATGAAGGGAATCGCATTTACCACTGAGGTCTGTCTTATAAAATTTTGTATTTCTAAAGGCCCTCAATATCCTGTCTTCGGGTTTTCCCGTGACCATTAGCGTATCTCCATGAATATAAAGGGAATCTTGTTCCACCAGGCTGATTGATACGGCTCTTTTTGTTGCAAAAACCGAATCTTTGGCCTTATAGACTTCTGCATAATGCGCCCGTATAACCCCATTGTTGATGGTATCGGTGACAGTAATATTATTTGTGGCTGAAGCAAATTCGCGCGCTTTATTAAAATATACACTGTCTCCTTCGATGATCCGGTTGTTGTAGTTGATCGTGGTATTTTTTATGCCGTAGCCAGATTCTACCTTGGTGTCATAAAACCCCCTTTCGCAATAAATTTTATATGTTTTACCTGTGATGGTCGAAGGCCCGTACATATACGCATTTTTGGAAGTAGTGTAATAGTCGAGATGTTTCGATTCAACAGTATATTCAGGGTTCTTGATCTTGACACTTTGCAGGAACTGATATTTTTTCGGTTCCATAAAATAGCGGCCAATTTTACTGGTAAGCGTATTTGCTGAATCTACAATGGTCCCTGAATTGTTGTAATACGATTCCTGGTTCTGACGATCAAAATAGAGGGTATCTGTGCGCAGGGTCATGTCCGAATTTTTCAGTACTACGTTTTCCCAGGCCTTGGCCAATTTAATGTTACCGTCGTAATCTATCTTGCCACTACTCATTTGTATTGAATCGCCCTGGGTGAGCCGTATGTTTCCAATGGCTCTCAGTTTGTTTTCTTTCTGATAGAAAATGGCAATATCGCACCAAAGATCGGCCCCCTGGTGTTCGAATTGTACTTGCCGATCGTCCTTGCTGAATATAGATGCGCCGGGATATTTGGCCTCATCCTTTGTAAAATTGGCCCCGTAAACAATATTTATCTGTCTTGGTGGTGCCGGGTTTTTCTGCGCCAAAACATGAGTCGTGAAGAAGATACAAATGGATATAAAATAGAATCGCTTCAAGATCTGAATTTTGCCCAAAAATAGGATATTTTGTTCCAGAAGAGGCCCCTTTAATACAGATTTAATATTTAAAAGAAGGAGGTATCCTTTTAAACTAAATGGATTTCTATCTGTGTATGGTCTGCGTTCGATCCGGGCCAACGGATACTATTTTAATTGGGACTTCCAGCTCCTTCTCCAGAAAATGGATATAGTCTATCAGTGTTTTGGGTAGCTGCGCTGCTGAGTTCATCTTTGTCAGATCCTGTTTCCATCCTTTTAATTCGGAATAAACAGGCGTAACATTTTCTGCTTCGATGTTATACGGGAGGTGGGTAATCTTTTTCCCTTTGTAATTATAGGCTGTGCATACCTTGATTTTATCAAAACCGCTCAACACATCCGACTTCATCATCATCAGTTGGGTAACCCCATTGATCTGTACTGCATATTTTAGCGCAACCAGGTCTAACCAGCCACAGCGCCGTGGTCTTCCTGTGGTGGCACCAAATTCGTTGCCTACGCGTCCCATAGTTGTCCCGTACTCATCAAAAAGTTCAGTAGGAAAAGGTCCACTCCCTACACGGGTAGCGTAAGCCTTGAAAATTCCAAAGACATCTTTTATTTGATTGGGTGCCACTCCAAGTCCAGTGCAGGCACCGGCGGCCGTGGTATTGGAGGAGGTAACGTAGGGATAGGTGCCAAAATCAATGTCTAATAAGGATCCCTGGGCTCCTTCTGCTAATATGGCCTTCCCTTGCTTTTGTGCCTGATATAAATATTCCTCACTATCTATAAAAGTTAGTTTTTTTAACCCTTCCACAGCTGTAAAAAAATCTGCTTCCAATTCTTGAAGGTTGTATTGGATATCTACATCGTAGAAATGGATCATTGCCTCGTGCTTGTCTGCCAGAGCCCGGTATTTGTCCTTCCAGCTGCTCAGTTCCAGATCGCCAACGCGAAGCCCGTTCCTTCCGGTCTTATCCATATAGGTGGGACCAATACCTTTGAGGGTAGATCCAATTTTCGCCTTGCCTTTGGCCGTTTCAGAGGCGGCGTCTAACAAGCGGTGGGTAGGCAGTATTAAATGTGCCTTGCGCGAAATGAGCAATCTCGATTTTATTTCAATATCGAACTTAGCAAGATTTTCCAGCTCCTTTTTAAAGATCACAGGGTCTATAACTACCCCGTTGCCAACAACATTGATCGCTTTTTTATGAAAAATACCAGACGGAATGGTGTGCAATACATGTTTGATCCCATCAAATTCTAAGGTGTGCCCTGCGTTGGGACCTCCCTGAAATCGTGCTATAATGTCATAATTATTGGTAAGTACGTCAACTATTTTTCCTTTTCCCTCGTCTCCCCACTGAAGTCCTAGTAGTAAATCTACCGCCATGTATCTGTATTGGTTAGTTAGTTTGTTTTTTCTTTTTTATTCCTGGTGCCGTAAAAGTAGAGTGAATGATTACTTATTTTAATATCAAAAACTTCCTCAATGGTCTTTTTAATTGATTGTATCCTGGGATCACAGAATTCTACAACTTCCCCGGTATCTGTCAAGATCACATGATCGTGTTGTCTGTCAAAATACGATTTTTCGTATTGGGCCTGATTTTTACCAAACTGATGTTTACGTACCAATTTGCAATCTAATAATAATTCTATGGTATTATATAGAGTAGCCCGGCTAACGCGATAATTCTTGTTTTTCATTTTGATATAGAGCGATTCAATATCAAAATGGTTGTCACTTTCGTAGATTTCCTGCAATATTGCAAACCGTTCGGGTGTTTTTCTATGCCCATTTTCTTCCAGAAAAGTTGTGAATACGTTTTTGACGATTTCTTGGTCCTTATTCCCCATGGTAACTCGCACAGCGGTTTGCTGCAAATGTACTGCTAAAAATGCAAAACTTTATAAACTTAGGGGTTCGAATTTTGTTCATTTATACCCCTAATATCAGGTTCGGCTCACCTTTTCAATTCCCTGTATGTCCTTTAAATTATCGATCAATTTTTTTAGGATGGTCTTGTTCTTTACCACTACGGCAATTTTACCTGAAAAGGTACCCCCTTCGGTATCGAAACTCAGCGTCTTCATATTTACATTCATATTATCCGAGATGATGCTGGTAATTTTATTGATAAGGCCCAGGTTGTCGATACCGGTAAGTTTTATCTCGGCTGTAAATTCTTCCTGCGTAGAATCGATCCATTTTGCATTGATGATTCGATAAGCATAGTTCGATTGTAAGGAGATAGCATTGGGGCAATTTTTTTTGTGCACCTTAATACCTTCATTCACACTTATAAAACCGAAAACAATATCGCCGGGAATGGGATTGCAGCATTGGGATAATTTATAAGGTAATTTTTCTTCTTCTTTTCCAAATACCAACAGATCGTATTTGGTAGTAATTTCTTCCTTGTCTATATTTTCAAGGGTCGGTTTTTTCCGCATCCTGTTTTTGAAGAAACTTATAAAGGCATTGTTGTAAGAAGAAGCAAACTCCTTGATCTTTTGATTGTCAATGGCACCGATGCCTATCCGGTAAAATAGATCTAAACTAGTCTGCAATTTGAAGTAGACCACCATCTTATTGATGGAATCTTCATTTAAAGTAACTTTTTGCGACTTTAATTTTCGCCGTAAGATCTCTTTCCCTTCCTTGGCCACACTTTTCTTTTCTTCACGAAGTGAAGATCGTATTTTGGATTTTGCACGTGCCGTCGTTGCATAATCGAGCCAGTTCTGGTTGGGCTTGGCAGAATCGGATGTAATTATTTCCAATTGATCCCCGCTTTTTAATACTGTGCTTAAGGGCACAAGTTTGCCATTGACCCTGGCACCACGGGTATGCATACCCACCTCCGTATGGATGTTGAAGGCAAAGTCTAAAGGTGTAGCGCCTTTTGGTAAGGATATAAGCTCCCCTTTGGGCGTGAAGACAAATATTTCTTTGGAATACAAATTCAGTTTAAATTCCTCAACAAAATCAACCGCGCTCCCATTGGAGTTTTCGAGGGCATCCTGCAAGCGATTCAGCCACTCTTCTATACCATGTTCTTTCTGATCCCCATGCTTGTATTTAAAATGCGCAGCATATCCTTTTTCAGCGACCTCATGCATCCGTTCACTTCTTATCTGCACTTCTACCCACCTTCCCTGAGGGCCCATAACGGTTATATGTAACGCTTCATACCCGGTGGACTTTGGCGAGGAGATCCAATCGCGCAATCGTATCGGATTGGGTGTAAAATGATCTGTAACTATGGAATAGATCTTCCAGGCAATAAACTTTTCGTTTTGTTGATCGGATTTATAAATGATCCGAATGGCAAATTTGTCATAGATCTCCTCAAAGGTCACATTCTGCATGTTCATCTTTCTGCGAATCGAAAAGATCGATTTCATTCTTCCCTTGATGGTGTATTCCAATTTTTCCTTATCCAGAGAGTCCTTGAGTACGGCAGAGAAATCATCGATATATTTTTTCTGTTCCTCTTTGGTGTGCTCTATTTTTTTTTGAATATCGAAATATACTTCCGGTTCCGTATACTTTAAACTAAGATCCTCTAATTCTGTTTTGATATTGTACATTCCTATCCTGTGAGCCAGAGGGGCATAGATATACAGAGTTTCCGATGCCAGTTTTACCTGCTTATCCTCAGGCATGGAATCCATGGTGAGCATATTGTGGTACCGGTCGGCAATTTTGATGATGATGACCCGAATATCATCGTGTAAGGTGAGCAGCATTTTTCTGAAATTCTCGGCTTGTTGCGAGATATTGGCATCCTTCTTAAGATGGGCTATTTTGGTAAGTCCGTCTACAATTTTAGCGATGGTTTCACCAAACAATCGTTCAATATCGTCGAGCGTATATTCCGTGTCTTCCACCACATCATGAAGCAGGGCGGCTGCTATTGATATAGCATCGAGGCCTATTTCCGAGGCAACTATTTTAGCTACGGCAATGGGATGAAAAATGTAGGCTTCCCCGGATTTACGTCGTTGATTTTTGTGCGCATCAACGGCTATATCAAAAGCAGAGCGTATTAGCTTTTTATCCTCATCGGACAGGGTTTGATAGCTAATTCGAAGCAATTCTTTGTACTGCTTGGCTATTTCCCGGTTCTCCTTATCAATGACAGCTGTTGTCCTCATATATTAAAATTACCACAATCTTTTATAGTTACCAACAAAAATCATGCCCTGAGGTTGCGTATCCTATTTATCAAAGGGGGGTGCGAATAGTGCATAAAAACATATGCAGGATGTGGAGTAAGGTTACTCAAGCTGTTCCTGGATAGTTTTTTTAGAGAGGTGATCAAAGGATTGGCCGCGAACGTATTTTTGGCATAATCATCGGCCTGGTATTCGAATTTGCGCGACAAATAATTCATGGCGAGGCCCGTTATTTCAGATATAGGGCTGTACAAAATACCGAAACCAATCAGGGCTGCATGAAAACTGGGAACGGTAACTCCAATGGCCAACGAAACTGCAGGAGTATTGATGAACAGCGATAATAAATACAATGTAAAACCGGTAAGCAGAATGGAAACAAAGAGGTTGAACAGGATATGATTTCGTTTGTAATGGCCAACTTCATGAGCCAAAACGGCTACAATTTCGTCTTCTTCCAGATCCTTGATCAGGGTATCGTACAGGGTAACTCTTTTTTCTTTCCCAAAGCCCGAAAAATAGGCATTGGCCTTGGTCGATCTTTTGGATCCGTCTATCACAAAAATATTTTTGAGTTCAAAGCCAACTGTGTGGGCATACTCCTGGATCTTATTCCTGAGGCTACCGTCTTCAAGGGGGGTCTGCTTGTTAAAAAGAGGCACTATAAGCTTGCTGTAAAATAGGTTCATAAAAATGGTAAAAGCGGCGATAATTCCCCATGCATAGATCCAAAAATCAGTACCAGCCCATTGAAAGAACCAGATCACTATAGCCAGTATACCCCCGCCAAGAATGGCTAACATAAGCCATCCCTTTATTTTATCTACTACAAAAAGCCGTTTGGTAGTCTTATTAAAACCAAACTTTTCCTCAATTACAAAGGTTTTGTAATAGGCAAAAGGGGTAGTGATCAGATCGCTTCCCAGCATAATGATGCCAAAGAAAATTAAAGCCATTAGGATGGGATGGTCTGTATAACTGCGAGTTAGCGTATCTATCCATTCAAATCCACCATACCAAAGAAAGGCGACAGTTAGCACCAGGGAAAACAATGAAGAGAAAAGGCCGAATTTATAGTTGGTCTTTTTATAAGCCTGGGATTTTATATAAGCTTTTTCGTCAAAAATATCATCTAATTCAGAAGGGATGGGGTCCTGAAATTTTTGTGCATTTAAATAATCGAGGATGCTTTCAATAATAAATTGGGCAATCAAAATGAAAATGATCACATAAAAAAGGGTAGTACTGTTCATTCTAATTTTATTTATTGAAAAGCCCTTTGGCGTTTTGCTTCAAAGATAAGTATTGCCGCAGACACAG